>Ga0123355_10003913_pt1 | contig 21541 bp, 20 predicted proteins | sample TergutEmb28metaG_3_FD_89872 | JGI IMG/M metagenome (GOLD analysis project Ga0123355, IMG submission 89872) | Embiratermes neotenicus P1 segment gut microbial communities from Petit-Saut dam, French Guiana - Emb289 P1 | ecosystem: Host-associated > Arthropoda: Insects > Digestive system > Gut ...
CTAAAGTCCAGTAGGACAATACTCAACATTACTGAAAATAAGTCCTTACGATAGAGCAGTGCGGTATTCATTTTTGCGAAAGCGGTTTAAGTATCGAGCGAACCAGAAGACGCGCAGTCTGCGCTTAGAGGAGCAGGGCTTAGATATTTCCCTGAGGCTTCACCTGCTGCCTTTGCCCTCTCTTCGGCTTGAAGCCGCGCAGCAGCAACACGAACAATCATGGCAGCATTATCTCCACAATACTTAAGAGGCGGAATGTAAGTTTGAATACCCTGCACAGCCAGTGCCTGTATCAAGGCTTCACGCAACACTGCATTTGCCGCAACGCCTCCTGCCATGATGAAGTGTTCGGACTCTGTCTTTTTTGCTGCACGCAGGACTTTTGCCACCTTGACATCAACGATCGCCTGCTGGAAAGATGCTGCAATGTCGGGGATATTAAGAGGGTCCCCTTTTTGTTCAGCATCTCTGATGTAGGTAATAACTGCTGTTTTAAGACCAGATAGCGAGAACGCAAAATCCTTACTGTGTATCATTGCACGAGGAAAATCAATTGCTTGCGGATTGCCACTATTTGCAAGCTTCGACAGTATTGGGCCGCCAGGGTACCCTAGCCCCAAAACCTTTGCAACCTTATCGAAGGCTTCACCTGCTGCGTCATCAAGGGTCTCTCCCAAAGTGGTGTACTCATGTGGCCGTGATGAATGCAGCAGCACCGTATGGCCGCCTGATACAATAAGCGAAAGGTGCGGACTAGGCAAATCATCAAAATTGGCATCTGTATCGCCACTAGCATCATCAATAGCGCAAGCATAGAGGTGACCTTCTAGGTGATTGATGCCATAAAGAGGAATTTTCAGTGCCCACGCAAGCCCTTTTGCATAAGCCTGCCCAACAACCAGTGCGCCAATAAGTCCAGGCCTGTCAGTTACCGCTATTCCCGTTAGCTCAGAAAAGGGCACTGGCGAGTTGTCATACCTTGACGCGCAACGACCTTGTTTTACTATCCTTGCTATCCCCGCATCAAACATTGCCTGTTCTACCGTTGTAACAATTGCCTCACTGTGCTTGCGGCTGGCGATTTCTGGAACTACTCCCCCAAAGCGTGCGTGAAAAACTGCCTGTGATGCCACGACATTGCTCAGAAGTTGTGCATCCTCCATCACTGCTGCAGCAGTCTCATCACAAGACGTTTCGATACCCAGCAACAGCGATTCCTGAGAGGAGTGAGCGTGCTCTGTGCACTTTCGGCGCAATACGAGGGCATTTTCAACAGGATTCTTATAATAGTCTTCACGCACAGAGATTTGTTCAAAGCCTAGGCTTTCATAGAGCTTGCGAGCAGCCGTATTGCCCTCGCGAACTTCAAGGGTCAGACTTTCAGCGCGCACTTCACGCAGGCGGTCAAACAATCGCTCGAAAAGTGCTGTGGCGATTCCTTGCTTGCGCCAATCAGGATGAATGGCAGTTTGTAGCAAATCTGCCTCTTTGACTGAGGCGTTTGCGCCAGCGTAGCCAATAAGTTGCTGCCTGCCTTCTCTGTCTGCAGCAAACGCCCCTAGCCATAGATGATTTGCCATCTGCAATTCATCGGCATAGTGTTGCCGTGTCCAGGTAAAGCATGCAATGCTACCTGCAAGTTTGCTTAGCGCATCAATGTCATAGGGCGTAAGTGCGCGCAAGGTTATTGCAGGATTTACTGGGCTTGCCAGACTTTTCGAGCTTACTGGCTCTGATTTGAATACAGGCTGTGCACTGCGATAGCGCTCGGGATGCTGCTTTTTTTCTGCTTCCTCTGCATAACTAAGCTGCGGATACTGTGGCAATACGGTAGCCGGATCGCCCGTCTGATATTGATATGCTTGCTCAAATCTTTCCAGCAAATGATCAGGGCTAAGCTTCTCTGCAGTAATTGATAAACCAAAAAGAGGGATGCCCAATGCCTGCGCCATACCCTTTGCAGTAGCAACTCCAATACGTACCCCTGTGTAGGAGCCAGCGATAATGCCTACTGCTACTGCCGAAAGCTCGCTTCGACTGATACCTGCTTGAGCAAGGGCTGCATCAATGCAGGGCAAAAGCTCTGTGTTTGCAGCGCGGGGGGCATGATGTGTTTTAGCAAGAACGCTCAGTAATTCCTGCTTGTCATAAGCAAAAGAGGCAATATTCAAGACAATGTCATCGCTTGAAGTATCAAAAGCAAGTAGGTATTTGGACATGCCCTACATCACCTTTTCGGTGTCTGCTTTGGCATCTATTTTAATGCCTGCTTAAGTAAGGATGCAGCCTGCAAGAAGGGTTCGCGCTTGCTGCGGTCATAGATAGTTGCTGCAGGATGGTACAGAGGCAGCACCTTAAAATGTTCTAGTTGTTGCAAGCTTCCCTGCAAACTGCTGATACCCCTGTTCGTATCAAGCAGCGACTGTGTTGCAAATTTACCCAGAGTAACAACTACAGCAGGTTTGATAAGCTCAAGTTGAATTTTTAGATAGGGGCTACAAGCTGCAATTTCATCTGGCAAAGGATTACGATTATTAGGAGGGCGACATTTGACTACATTAGCGATGTAAACATCGTCACGGTTCAGATCTGCTGCTGCAAGAAATTCATCAAGCACCTTGCCAGCTGCACCCGTAAATGGCTCTCCTCCCAGATCTTCAGTGCGTCCTGGGGCTTCTCCTATGAAAACCAAAGAGGCAGTAACGGGTCCTGTTCCCCACACAACCTGAGTACGCGATTGTGAAAGTGCGCAATTCTGACATTTTAATGCATGACTTCTAAAGCCCTGCATTGTTGCTTCTGGACAAGACAGTGTTCCCTGACCGTGTGCTGCCCAAAAGCCTGCAATGTCTTTGGGACTTGCCCCAACCTTTAGTTCAGGCATTACGATATACCTTTTCTAAACGCTGGCCAAGACCGCAGGAAATTTCATAGTTAATAGTCTCTGAGCTTTGGGCAAGCTCGTCCATCGAAATAAAGCCCTCTGCCTTACCAAACTTTAGGTTACGTGACTTCTTTGCTAGCTCACGAACCTGAGCAGCACTACTTTTTGCTTGCTGCGCACCAACAAGGACAAACTCATCCCCTTTATGAATTTCATCACTGGTGTCAGCTGCTGCCATTAGCATATCCATGCACACCCTGCCAACCTGCTCGATACGCTTTCCTGTGGCATCGATAAGGATGTCCATCTTATTCGAGCACAGGCGTGGAATACCATCAGCATATCCCAGGGGCAGGGTAACTAGCTTTAGTGGCTTGTGCGCACTCCAGGTTAGACCGTAGCCAACCCCTTCACCCATGGCGATCGGCTTAACCAGGCTAGCGCAGGCACGCACACTCATGGCAGGAGTTAGGTCAATCAGTTCATGGGTATCATTTGAAGGATACAGTCCGTAAAGGCCAATGCCAACGCGGACCATGTCAAAATGTGCTTGGGGCAAAAGTAAAGTAGCCGCACTATTGCAGGCATGTACGATAGGTGGACGCAAGCGCAAATCATCAAGGCGGCGAACAATGCCTTGAAACAACTCTAGCTGCTGGCGCGTATCCCAGTCCCCCGTCACATCTGCATTTGCAAAATGGGTAAAAATGCCCCCCATTTCCATCAAGGGCATATCAACTGCCTGTCTAGCCAAATTAACGGCATTATCAGCAGAGACACCGATGCGACGCATGCCCGTGTCTACCTTAAGGTGATAGGTAATTGTGCGATGCTCTAACATTGCGTAACCTGCAAGGGTCTGCAAGAAATCTGCACTAGCTACCGTACAAGTAATATTTGCCTCAAGCAATTCCTTCAGAGCTTCTTCGGGAGGCTCTGACAATAACAGAATGCTTGCTGTAATACCCGCCTCTCGCAAAGAGAGGGCTTCGTCAACAGTGGCAACACCTATCCATGTAGCCCCTGCATTGACGGCTTTTCTCGCAACTGCAGCAGCCCCATGCCCGTAAGCATCTGCCTTTACAACAGCCATGAGCGCTGGTGTTTTTGTCACGCGACCTTCCGCGTGTGCCACCCGATTAGCCTGCTCTTTTAGTACGTGACGAAAGGCCATCACATTATCATGTATGGCCTCAAGATCTATATCTATCCAGGCATGCCTATGCTGTGTCATGGACTTCTTCCCCCTCTTCTACTGCAGGCTCTTCTCCGCTAAGCTCATCAAGCAGAGCACGCAGTTCTTTGAACTCTCGCGCGAGCTCTTCGCGCGTGCTTGGCTGTCTCTTAGCTGGCGGACGCGCTGCCTCTGTCAAAGCAACTGCAGATGCAACTGCTGTCGACTGAGTATAGGATAGCGAAAGATGCATCTCGACAATGCCCATTTTGTCAGCGTACTGCTTAGCTGCACCATAAAGTCTGGGGTACGGTTTGCCCTTTTCATCCCGTGCCACCTCAACATCAAGGAATTTCATGCCAGAGAAACCCGTGCCCAACGCTTTAAGCACTGCCTCTTTTGCAGCAAAGCGCAAGGCGTAATGAATTTCAGGCTGCGCCTTATGTTCGCAGTACCACTGTTCTTCTTCAGAGAATAGGCGCTGTTTCATGCGACTGCGGCGCGCTAGAGCCTTGCGCATGCGCTCGATTTCAACTATGTCTACGCCCAGACCAACAACCATAGCTACTTCAGCTTTGCTTCAACGCAGGCAATATCCTCAAATTTGTCAACGTCAGCACCAATACTGGCATCATCTACAATAAGGGCAGCACATTTTAGGCCGATTATCTTGCCAACGCGTTCTTCCATGTCAACTATTGAAAGTTTGCCCGTAGCAAGCTTGAAGGCAAAGCGTGCACCCACCATATTGGCCATCTTGAAGGGATTTTTGCGTGCTTCAAAAATTTCTTGCCCCAGTTCGCGCAGGCGCGCAAAATGCTTTGAATGAAGAATCATTGCGTTGCCGCCCGTGACCCTGCCTTCACGCAGCTTAAAAAAAGTACGCTCTGTACCAGGATAAGCAGTCAGCATAGTGGCTTCTTTTATCATGGGATAACTAATATCTGCACCACAAGCAATAGTGCGTTCGATAAAATCATCAATCGCGTCAGGCGTGACAGAGGGAATATCAGAGGTTACGCTAATAATCAAACTGTCAGCATCAAGTGCATCCTTGCCTGCAAAAATATTGTCAGATATCTTTCCGTTGCTAAAGACCACTTTGTAAGCAAGGTGTTCCCAAGCACTAATGTCTTGGTCAGGGGGCAATACTACGACGATATTCTGAACATGTTTTGACTGGCCGAGTGCTTCCAGTACCCACTGAATCATAGGTTTTCCTGCAACCTTTACCAGACCCTTTACAGGCGTTTGTGGATCTATGACACTTCCGTCGCCACCCGCAAGAACAATTGCATCAACGTTTATCTCGCCCTGTTTAGAATTGCCCACGTCATTATTCAGAGTAAAATTTTCCATCGTATCTATTATAAGGCCGTTGGGGGTGTCTGGGGCAGATTTATAATCTAGAATTGAAAGTCTCGTGAATACCAATACTTACGGTATGCGCCAAACAGGCCCAATAGCCCAAATCTCTTGCTCGCTGCACAAGATCTTGCTGGGCCCTCGATTCAATCCCCTCAACCCCTTCTGCCTCTATATGTTCATGTGACTGCTTAAAAAATTGCGCCCAGCAAGCACAGCCAGAACCTGCAACCTGCGCTAGCTTAATCTCGCTCTGTGCGCGCAACCAGTCAAGAGTTTCAGCAGTCTTAGGTGATACCTCAACGGCTGCCCCCTCAAGGTTATTTTTCCATAGACTAAGCTTGTGTGTTGGCTGAGGATTAACATCGAAGGCCTGATACACTGCCCCTGTTGGACTATGTGCAGCCATCGGCTTTATGATTGCCAAAGGGATAGAGATAGGATCTCTTGACTCTTTTAATACTTCTCCTCTGCCCGTCATGATACTTGACGTTGTAGGGGCAAGAAAAAGTGGCACATCAGAGCCAAGTCGTGCTGCCAGTCGAAGATGCCTTGGATCATTGGGCGGCACATCCCAGAAGCGCGAAAGGGCAAAAATTGTTGCCGCAGCATTAGAAGAGCCTCCGCCCAATCCCGCACCATGCGGGATGTTTTTCTCAAGTTCTAGTCGAACTGCTGGAAGCTCTTTGCCGTGAAGTTCTGCCATTGCCTTTGCTGCTCTTACGACAAAGTTATCTTCCCCAGAAATGCCTAGGTCTATAGAGGAGCTGAAGTTAAAGCTGCTGGCGGGATGAAGCGTAAGCACATCGTGCAAAGAGATTAAATGAAAAAAGGAGTCCACTTGATGATAGCCATCACTGCGCAACGACCCGACTGACAAGGATAGATTTATTTTTGCAGGAGAGATAATTCTCACAAGAAAGATAATTCTCGTTTATTAGCTAAGGTACTCCACCCAGGGAAAGATGGTTTCCTTGGTCTCATGGTGCAGTACTTCAACAGATCCTGTCAGCACATCAACATACTGGTAGGACGCCCGTGTCTTACGATTACGCTTTTCGTGAACTTCAAGTACAAAAAGCGAGGGATGAGCCTGAACAATACGCCCATGCCTTTCGAGAATTTTTGAACGGCCCAAATTTGCCTTAATGCAGACAAAGTCGCCCTTCATTTCTTCTAATGTTCCTTTGATACGAGTAACCGCTTGAACCGGCTGAATAGTCTCCATTAAAGTAGTGCTTCCTTGAATCTAGCTGCGATTGAAACTTTACAGTCTGCCATTATAACAGAATATTTTGCAAACAGGCAGGTCAGTATAGCAAAAAAGATATTTTCGAAAACAGGCGAGAAATCTTCAAGCGTAAACACATATACAATTCATATCAGCACCTGGACAGCTCTGCAAGAACATTTGCCGAAGGTGGCAACTTTCAAGAGGTTTATTTATTTTTTAAGCTTTCAAATTGATGGGTGTTGCTTGCCATCAGCGGTGCCTGATAGCTTGAAAGCTTGACGTTGCGCGTTGATTGATCTGAGAAGCGATAATAGCACTCATAGCAAGTTTTGGCACGCTTAATTGCCTTTGCTGCACAAATGGGGCAAGTCTTCATCATGTTCATAATAGTCTCCTTTTCGCCAGCGCGCTAAATGTCAATACGGTCACCTAGCTGCAACCATGGAAGCGCACTTGTCGGTCTCTCAACCACACTATGGGTATCTTTCGGACTGGGGCATATCCTATTGGGTGAAAAATTACGCAACTGCATAATTACCTCTCCGCGGCAATTGAGAAAAGCAAGATCAATAGCATACTTCATGCCAAAGGTATGCACTCCTTTACAAGGCAGCAAATGCAATGCGTCGAAGTCAAGCTGATGCTGTGAAGTACCCAACAATCCCTTCATGCGAGCGTAGTAACTTGTCACTGTTTTAATTTTCATTACCTCTTTATCCCTCCGTCCACGTCTGCTAGGCTAAGCGCCCGCCACCTACATTGCTCTTCACAGGCACCTTTCAAGATATTCAGCAGTTATAAGCTTGTACTCCAAAAAATGACCAAAGTTTTATTGCGCGATAAGACCCGAACATTAGCGTCTGATCCTGCTAGGAACTCTGGGGCAAAAAGCTGGTACTCAAGCTTAAAGTGCAAAGTTCGCCTTTGCATAAAAAGCTCTGGGGCTTTGTCAACTTCAACTGTCGCACGATACGGCCCTTTTGTAGCGCCTGAATATCCCAGCGACTCTTGCAAAATACGCGTAGCTGTCTGCGCAGGATCCTCCGAGGAAGTGACAAGAACTCTTGCTACTTCACCCACAATACGGTCAAAACGGGCAGCTTCTGCGATAAACATACCTATGTTCACAACAACCGCAAGTGCCAGAAGCACTGCTGGTATGACGATTGCCAGCTCTGCTGTCATCTGCCCTTTTTCATCTCTTAATCTCACCCGCATCCTCCCGTCTAAGCAGCTTTTACAAACTCAAGGCAGCAAATACTTCGCTCTTTTTACTGCGAATCACGGCAAACCCAGTCGAGGCCATATCTTTGAGTGCCTGACTAAAAGGCAGAGGTACAGATACTCCTAGGATCTGAACTCGCATCATTTCCTCAACGCGTCTATCAACATCATCATTAAGCTCATCGAGCATAGCGGACAGACTTTCACGAAAGGCCTCAGGTGAAAGGCCTCCGCCTACCTCCATCACATCTTTTGCAGCAGCAATTGACCTCACATATCCAGCCTCAAACCCTCCCGCACTTAAGTCGCCTATATCAGAAGTGTCTACGAGTGTCGGTACAGGACGACGCAAGTCAGGGGCAGCCATCTGTGCTGTATCAAAAAAGAAGTCGAGAGTTTGCAGCATAAGACTGTCTAAGCCAAAAGGAAGTCCCAGGGCAAATCTCTCTAATCCGTCTGCACCCTTTGCATAGAGGGCAAGACAACTACCCCAAATACCAAGGGCAAATCTACCTACAGCCCCTAAACCTCCCGAATTGCCAGATCCATCCCCTCCTCCTGGTCCATCATCACTAACTAAGACTTGGGTAAGTTCTGAAAATCCTCCACTGGCCGTACCTGTCGAGGCTGATGCATGCGATTCGCTTAGCAGGTTTGGAATGGTGGATTCACTCTCCGAGGGCATTAGTCGAGCCCCTGCCATAGCAATCTGTCTGCCCAATTTAACATCACCTGAACCGGTAAGAGCTGGCATGGTAAAAGTAGGCAACTCGCGCTCTGAACTGTTAATCACGATACACAAATATCCTCGTGCACCCGCTGGTGTATAGCTTAGCCTACCGCCAACAATGAAACCTTTTGCCTCCTCCATCAGCGTCTCGAAAATTGATGCCGTCCTTTCTTGAACAAGCTCTTCCTCTTCCTTCGCCTTTTGTTCTGCTGCATACCACCTGCGCAGTGCTGATGCTTCCCGATTCCATGACTGGGCATACTCTGCCAACTGCTCTTCCCAAATTTCAACAGCCTGCCAATGAGGAGGTGCGCATATCAGGCAAGGTGGATGATCGAAATCTCCTATCACGTAGGCAAGGGTGTAAGACCGCAACTCGCCTACATTCGAGAGACCAAAGCAGTCAGACCTTTGATGATAAGCCTTTCGCTCGCCCTGTTCATGGATCACCAAATAGATACGCTGCTGCCTTTGTGAGTCGAGCAAAGACCTGGCATGTATATCCATCACATTTGCACCTCTTGAAGCCTTGGAAGAATTAAGGCTTGACCTCAACTGTGAATCAAGTGTGCGGGAAAGCTCTCTGTAATATTCGCGATAACTTTGCTGCAAAGAGCTATTGTGCGAAGCAGAGCCAGACAGCGCAGAAAGTGTCGTCCTTGCAGGCACATCTTGGCTGGCAAGTTCTGACCATCCGCGAATGAAGTCATCAAAAGCTGTTAGCGGATCCCAGTAGGCACGCGAAGTCCCCGGGGGAAGAAAAACATCCAGACGATAGCATTCGTCAATGGCCGCCTCGATTTCATCTTCGAGCTCTTGAATAGTTTTTACAGATTTAGTATTTGCTTCTCCAACTGCACTAACCTCTTCGGCAAGCTGGTAATCATTCTCAGGAAAACCTGTAAGCTCAACTTGACCTTTCACTGGAAAGGGAATGGCTAGAGCATAGTAATCGCTGCTATTAAAGCCTTGCAAATGTCCAGAATTTTCCCGCGCTACCCTATGTGCTTGCACCGCAGCTAAATAGGGAGTCGCATCATTGATGTGCACGGCAAAACGATAAGCATCTTGGGCAAAGCGCCTTCGTTTTCTCGTAAAGTTCTGATTAAAGTCAGCTGCCCGCTGTGCAAAGGTAGCTGCCGCAGGTCCTATCACAGGTCCGCCAAAAGCTGCCAGAAGTCCCGCAACAACTATCACTGTATGCAAGACTAGTCCGAAAAGATTTGCTGACAAAAGCATCGCATCGAGCGCCTGAACCATCATGACTGACTTTGCACTGACGTCAGCAGCAGCCAAGGCTCCGATGTCAGCAATTGTCTGAATGTCTGAAGATGTAGAGTTTGTCCAATACCACTGCACGCTTGATGCAAGTAGCACAATACTGAGCATAATGCCTAGCACAACTGTCAGTGACGTTGATCCATCCTCTTTTTTGAACCATGAAAGCTGCATGACAATTCACCTTATCTCGTAAAGCCAAAACGCTGCGGGGCACTTCTGGGACTTCCTTCTACGCCTAGCTGTGCGCCCCGCGTGACTGCACGACCACTAACTTCGACATCTTTGTCAGGTCCTGCCCCAACGAGCAAGCCCATTAGAGGCAAAGGCTTTTGCTTGACAGAGACAATCACCTCTATATGTTCAGACCGTGAATTTCCTTTAATTTCAATACGCAGAGTACCTGGAATCCTAAAAGCACTGCCTTTGGGCAGACCCTCAAGTTTGTCAATTGCGTAAGCGCGAACAAGTCTCTCTGTGCTTCCTGCAGGCGTTACGTCTTCCGTTGCAACAATGCGACAAATCCCTGCAGCTACCTGCCCAAGTGCCATCTGTGTATAAAGGAAAACAACTGGCTGCATCAAAAGCAGCACAAGTACACAAATTAAGAGGACTACCCAGGGCAGCTCTGCAAGAGCTTGCCCGTTTTCATTGGGTCGCAGCTCTGCAAGAGCCTGCCCTTTGTCACTTCGTGCACATGAGCATGGACGCGCCAAATCTAATGCATAAGTAGATCTTTTAGCCATTGTTCACTCACTGCTCCTTGCGATGGCAAAGTGTAGGGTGCTCGCGAAAAAGTTTTTGCGCTGTGCTCTGAACGTACATCCCTGCCACTTCTTCCTTCCTGTGAGCCAGGTCCACCAAAAAATCCAATTACCCCAACAAGAGCTACTACCACTACGAAGGTAATGAACGCAGCAAGAACATATTCAGCGTTTGCCTGTCCAGAATCGACAGACGCAGGATTGAACAGCCTTCGTAGCTGCAAACTACACCCTATGGCGCGCTTCTCGAAAGAGATCATAGCTAGCCGATTGCTCCCAATTGGGCAGTAATACTAGTCCACAAATCTTGTAATTGACTGTGGAAAGCAATCGCTAAAATGATGCAGGCAATAACAATCACTGCCAAAATAATCACGTACTCTGCAATACCCTGTCCTGATTCTGACTTTATCCCATGCCAAAGTCTCAATGCACCCCCTGAAAGACTGCTCTTCGACTCCCTGCTCTTTTCATGAATCATACTCATGAATCACACACCTCTTTTCATGTCTCCTTTTAACAAAACTACTTCTGAAGCTCATCCTATATCCTTATAAATCGACATCTATCCTTGCGCTTGTTGTCAAATCCGACTTACCTTGCAGCCTCAAAGTTGTCACATCTGAAACCCCTGCATTACCTGGGTCATTATGGGTCCCATGAGCAAGATTAAAACTGCTGGCACAATACACAGCCCCAAAGGTGCAAGAATCTTTACAGGCGTTTTCGCAATACGCTCTTCAATACGCACTGCGCGATACTTGCGCACATCTTGTGACAACACATCAAGTGCTGGTCCTAGTGGTGAGCCTAAAGTGAAAGCTTGTCTAAGCGAATTGACAAATCGTAGAACTGCCTCCTCTTGCAAGGATTCTGCAAGCTCTTCAAAGGCTTTCATGCGTGAAAGCATCCCCACTTGATATGCTTGCTCTGCACGGCGAAATTCTGCAGCAAGTGGCGTATCATAACTTGTGAGATACCACTCAAATGCCTGATCAATAGACAAGCCTGCTCCTAAGGCAAGCGAGAGAATGTCGACCATTTCCGGCAGATCATTCATGCAGCTTTCACGCAAATTTTGCAATTTTTGCTTTTCAATTCGCGTTAACAATGGCGCGACAATTATGCGCACGCAAGGAACAGTGTTTAGCCTGACCAATAGCCTTTCCAAGGACTTGAGATTTATCTCTGGCTTTCTATCTTTCAACTTGCTATGTGCAGTAAGCGCCTGAAGTCTTTGCTGCGTCTTGCACTTAAGGCTATTGCCCTGTAATAAAGCTGCACTTACTAGCGTGATTGCAAGCAAGCTTGCCGACAGGATAAACCCTAAGCCTAAAATAAGCCTCAGTACTCCTAGAAAATTTTGCATAGACAGCATACTATACATGAATATTCACCACCGTACGCACCCAATAAAAACCTATTGCCACAAGAAGCATTGCTAGAGCAAAAAGCATCTGACCACCAAAGGTACTTAGCCATAGTTTCAAGTAGCCTGGCATTACCAGAGACATAAGACCTATGAGGGCAAAGGGAACTGTTCCCACCAAGCGTACTGAACTTCTGCCTTGAGCCGTCTGAACCTTTAACTTGTTGTTAAGCATCAAGTCTTGTCTGATTGAGGTTGCGATTTGCTCAAGCAATGAAGGGGTGCTTCCTCCGACCCGAGAGCTAATTTCAAGCACTGCTGCTACTGATTTTAGCTCTCTCAATCCTGAAGAAAGTGACAACTCTTTAAGGCTTCTTGAGCAATTGCGCCCCAGCCTTGCATCCGCATCAAGTCGTCGCAGCAAATCAGTCAATACGCTGTCTGGAGATTGAGCATGCAAAACATAACTTAGCGACTGAGGAAAAGAGCGTCCAGCCCTCAAAGACTGAGCCAGCTCATCAAGCATGTCAGGAATAGAAGTGCGCAGTGCCTGCTTGCGCTTTTCCACTCTTCCCTGCACGTAAACAAAGCTTCCTGCCACAGCTAGCAAGATAGCAATGAGCGTTAACATCAAAGAGCCAAAAGTAAGAGTGCAAAGAGCAAGTACCCCCACAAGCAAAAGCCACCACTGCAAAAAGACCTCACTTTTGCTACCTAGACCTGCCCTATCGAACAAATCTATGAGCCTTTTTCCTCGTTCAAATCGCAGGCAATAAGCTCTGACAAGAAAAGCCTTCGATATAAGCGGCAAGCTTGAAGTCATGCTAGCGACATCTGACGCACCGGACATATCAGCAACAACCTTCTTTGTATCAGCATTTTTGAGACGCTGACTTACCAGCTGCTGTCGCTGCACATCCTGCGTCTTTTCCAACAGTATATACACAAGTTGGGCACAAAAATAAGCTGCTGCGACAAGACCAAATACTGCCAGCAGCCAGCCCAGAATACTAGGCGTGTCCTGTGCCATGTTGAGAATGTTAAGCATGGGCAAGCTCACTTTGCCACGTACTAAGCTCTTCATCACTGGCAAGGTTGCGCGATACAAGGCTATTTATAAACTGTGGTAAATGTGCGAAATGGTGGCTACCCTCTACCCTGCCATCCTCGCGCGTTCCTGTTTGCTCGAAGCGGTAGATGTTACGCAGCGCAATAGAGCCTCCCACTCTAACGATACCTTCAACCGTGTCACAATCGTCTGCAGAAAGCAGTTCGGCGACCTCCACAACACGACGCAGGCCATCTGAGCAACGCTGGACATGCACTATAAGGTCAAGGGCTGCCGCAATCTGTGCCTCTACCTGCGTCTGAGCCTGCTCAGAGCCATATCCCACCATCGTGATAAGTCTTGTTGCCACCTCACGAGAAGTATTTGCGTGCAGGGTCGTAAGAGATCCGTCATGTCCCGTATTCATCGCCTGCAACATTTCAAGTGCCTCTGCCCCGCGCACCTCTCCAACAACAATGCGGTCAGGGCGCATACGTAAACTGTTAATGACAAGGTCTCTTAGCGATATTTCTCCCCTTCCCTCAAGGTTGGCAGGACGGGCCTCAAGGCTTAACACGTGAGGATGAGCAGAAAATTTCAGCTCTGCCGAGTCTTCAATAGTGATAATACGCTCATCGCTAGGAATCTCAAGTGATAGGGCATTAAGCAGCGTTGTTTTGCCACTACCTGTACCTCCACTGACAGCAATATTTTGTGTTGCAGCAACAGCCCAACCAAGCATGGTAGCTACTGCACCGTGAACACTACCACTGCAAACAAGCTCTTCCAGGGAAGGTGTCTTTTCGCTGAATTTTCTGATCGTGAGCAAAGGTCCGCTTAAAGATATGGGAGGGATGACTGCATTAACACGATGCCCTGCGGCAAGCCTACCATTTACCATGGGGTTTTGTTCATCAATACGCCTACCCAAAGGCGAGACAATCCTGTCAATTGTTGTGCGTAACTGATCTTCGCAAGCATAGGTGTCGGGACTTAAAAAAGTTTTACCCTCGCGTTCATAGAAAATCTTTTCAGGTCCATTGACCATAATTTCAGTAACACTAGAATCTTCAAGCAAGGCATCAATGACTCCCAGTCCTAGAATTTCACTCACGGTGAGCGCAACCAATTTCTCTCGCTCGCTACGAGCTGCCACTCTTGCGTGCCCCGAAGTTGCAAGTCTTTGTACCATGACTTCCACTTCTTTGCGCGCCATCTTACTATCGGAATCAAGTAGGGCAGCAATCTGCTCTGGAGGCAATATCGCGTAAAGCTCTGCTTTTAACTGTTCAATCTTTTTACGCACGACGCAACAATCCCTTCTTTGCGCCTGCTTCCCTACGCATGGCAAAGCGCATACGTAGCGCGTCATGAACACAAAGATCGCTACGAATTGCAATTTCATCAAGAATTTCAAAAAGTTCTGACATGAGAGCTGTTTTTGAACTAAGCTGAGTAACATCCCCGCTATCAAAAAGCGTTGTCAAGTCAACGCCGTGGTCACGGATACTAAATACCTTTTCAGCAGACAGCACTTCTGCAACATCATGAGGGCTTAAGCCTGCCTGTCTAACCCTGTTCATCACAAGGAGAATCCGAGAAGAAGGAATGCCTAATCTACGGCAAAGGTCACAGAACATGCTTGTTGCGCGAATCCCCACAATGCTTTGATCGAAAGGGCAAATGACGAGATCACTTTGTTCAACAAGCTCTGAATGGAAAAGTGTCCAGTAAGCACCAGTGTTAATCAACAACAATTCATGCTCGCCCCTTAGGCGGTCAAGGGCTTCGGGTAGATACTGAGCTAAAGTTTCAGTTTTTTCGACGACTGCAGGCGGGGCATAAAGATGTAAATTGGGCACTATCTGTCGACCAAATCTACGCATGCTTTCTGTAGGCCTCATTCCTACATGGCTGCGCGATGCCTCTTCGAGAAAAGAAAACAGGTCATGCTCTGCCTGGCGATTCCAGCCTTGAGATCTGCCAGAAACTCCAGGTTGCTTTGCAAGGTCAGCGACAGCCTGTTGCCCTGTAGAGCCAAAAATGAAACTGAGATCCCCAAATTGTAAATCGAAGTCAATGAGCGCAGTGTCAATGTGAGCCTCTGCAGCTAGAAGCGCAAGAGAGCTTGAAAGAGTCGACCTACCTGCGCCACCACGGGCACCAATGAGCGGTACTACTACTCCTCTACTTCCATAATCACCAAAGCTTTGTGCAGGATAAAAGTTGCCTGCAACAGACGTGCCATTGCGCACAGAGGAGGTAGAGATTTTTCTAGGAAATTGCGCAGCAGCTTGAGGTCCAGCAACTTCAATTATTCTTTCAAGAGTACGACTTAGCTCAATTGTGCTTGCACCTCTTGAAATAGTTGCCTTTGCACCTGCAAGCATGGCACGCTGGACACCCTCAACATCATCTTGCTCGACCACCAAAAGTACGCTTAGCTGAGGATGGGCTAATCTGATTGCATCGCATAAGTTAACTGGCGAAATATCTGAGATTAAACTATCAATAAGTACAACTCTGCGCGTACTTAAATCATCAAGACTGAGCGCACGCAAACATTCCGAACCCGTGCGAAAAGTGTGCACAAGGCGAATCTCTCCTGACGCCATAAAGCTTGCTACATCAAGAGGGAAGCGCTTGTCAGAGCTTACCAAGGTGAGAATATCGAGCTTTGCCTCAAGCATGAATTATTCACCTGCTCCTGACGAAGGCACTTCATCCTCATGTGGCGTAATTCCGGCTTCCTGCTTTTGACTTTTTGAGTCCTCCAAGCTTTCTTTGGGCAAAACCAGATGAATCATACCTGCACGTGAGGCAGTAAGCACTTGTTCAACTTGACCATTCGGGATGGCGAGGGTGACCCAGTGCAGGGACTCGCTGCTGTGGGAAGAATTTTGCGTGTCCGCTGCACCAGTCAAAGTGAGGCAACTGCTTCCTGCGGGATCTTCTTCTGCAAAAGTAGTGAGAGTGTTTTGGATCGCAGAAGTATTTGCAGAAAGCACCTCTATATGAGTGGCGAGTTCTGTGACTCGCCCCGTAGGGGTTGCTGCCATGAGAGTCAGGCGCATTCCGCGAAGCAGTTCTCCGCCCAGTGCATGGATGTTATCAGCAGGAAGAGTAACTGCAGTCATTCCAACAGCCAGACGATCAAGAGGAAGCTGCTTGTCAAAAATACGTGAACGATTAAGCGCCTCGCCTGCAACTATAGTTGCAGTACTGCGATGTCCTTCGACCTTTTCGAAATCTGCTGCTTCAAGCGTGCCTTCAGGAAGGCATATTCCTGGCCATGTCTGCTCTTCAAAAAGGCTGCGGCTTAGAACAGTACCTGAACTTATCCTTTCACGCGCAACAAGAACACGCTTTGCTCCACCTTCAAATTGTTCGATAATCTCTGCGTGCACCTGAGCAGCTGACTGTGCATGACTCCACAAAAAGAGGGCTGCGCAAAGCGCTGCAATTACGCCTGCTGCAATAGAAATGCCCACTCTCTTTTTCTGCAACATCTTCATCCTCCCCACGAAACTTGACCTGCTTTTCAGTGAAAGAATCTTAGCAAGCAGGACTTACGCTCCGATGATGGGGTGCTTAATAAAATCTTAAGACTGCCTTAAGGAATCATTAAAGAAGGATTGAAATAGACTTAAAGATAGGCGTAAATAATAGCCGATTGACACTCTAGTCGCAATTTCAATCTGTAAACACTGGACAGAAGGCAAAAAAATCGGTATTATTGCTAGTCGCTGTGTTTGTGGCAGCAGATTGCACTTATGCGGGGGTATAGCTCAGTTGGTTAGAGTGCTGGCCTGTCAAGCCAGAGGTCGCGGGTTCAAGTCCCGTTACTCCCGCCAGTTCGCTGCATTGGGTTGCGGCAAAGATATGGGCCGTTAACTCAGTTGGTAGAGTCGCGGACTTTTAATCCGTTGGTCATAGGTTCGAGCCCTATACGGCCCACCATTATTATCTTTACCGTATCCTCAAACGTAGTATTTTTTTATGAATGGGCTACCGAGCCAATTTTTGACTTGTGAACTGCCCCCTTAGTCTAGCGGCCAAGGACTCCACTCTTTCCGGGTGGCATCGGAGATTCGAATTCTCCAGGGGGCACCACCTCTACTGTGCCCAATCCCTTTGCTGCATCTCACCAATCTACTATTGTACTGTGTTCAGCTTGTGCCTTGCGCATTCTACTGCGTTAGATAATAGATTTCTCGCAGAGTTTCTAGTGCCTGCGGATATTCAAAGGTCGCGCTCATCCCAAATTGGTCATGCGGCAAGTCAAACACCTGACCATTTTGCACTGCATAAAAATGCCTCCATATGTCATTCTCTCGAAACTCTTGGTCAAACATCTCGACAACATCATCAGGAAGGGCATGTGCTGCGCGCAAGATTATGTCTGGCTGTTTTAGCAGCATATCCTCTGTATTGATCGTTAGAAATTCCCCTCCCGCGCCCTCATAGACATTCACTGCCCCTGTCATGGCAACTAAAGAGCCAATGTAGGAGTTTTCTGTGGCAACAAGGTAAGAACCCGGTAGACCCATCAAGATGAGCACTCGTGGCGGTTCCTCAAAGGTAAATTCTTCACGCGCCTGCGATTTGAAAGTTTCATATTCGTCTACTAGTTGCTGGGTCTCTCCCTCCCTCATTAGAAGAGGACCTAGTGCAACAATCGCTTCATACATGTGATCTATGCTGCGCAGGTTTAGGAAGGCAACATCAATGCGAGCTGCTTCAAAACGAGGACCCAGACTAGATTCAAGAGTGCGCGGAGCAAAAACCCAGTCAGAAGACAGTGCGCGGACGATTTCCATATCAGGATTCATCGATCCACCAATGTTAGCTGCCCCATGAAAACGATCTGAGGCTTCAAGTTCGCTTTGAGGCACTCCCACAACATCAACGTCAAGACGTGCCATAATTTCCGAGACCGCGCGTGAGGTCGCAACTACACGCTCAGAGCCTGTCACTATCCTGGGTCCATCGCGGCCCTCGGGATACTGATCCACAAGAAAGTGGGATATAAGTATGCCAAAACCCAGAGTCAGCATGCCTGTTAGCACCGCAAGAATAAAGCCTCTATAACGTCGAAAGAACATGTGGAACTATGCCTTTTCCCTGACTTTAATTTGGCGATTTATCAACTGGAGGCTTGGAGTCTTCAGAAGGTGTTTTGCAGCTATTCGTGCACTTCCCCGTTGCCCATACGACAAGACATCTGAAGGTGCTACCGTCAGAACGATCACAGCTTGCCGTTTCTGCTGGGGGTGATTTAGAACTATCAGTCTTATTCATTGCGAGCCTTCTTCTTGCGCGTTGCCACGAAGATCGCAATAAGGGCAATTGCTACAAGAGTTCCCCCCGCTATTGCAAGGAAGGTCAGAACTTGCCCGCGATCCTCTTCTGCAACGCCCCGGATCTCATCGTCAGCCTCTTGAATAACGATAGCTGTGTCATCAAGCTCTACTTCATCAGCGATGGGTACAGCGACTATCTCTCCTTCCGGAGCAAAAGTGGCAAAGCACACTACTTCACGACCCATCGGAATAGATACCAGTGAAATGCGCAAGGTAGGATCTGCATCGGGAACCATGATGCGAATGTCGCGTGTGTTATCGTCAGGAAAATCTTCAACAATGCTATAGGGAATACTACGACTAGGATTTCCCTGATCATCCAATAATTGAATAATCAGATCCTGCGATTCTTCTACTAGTCCAATGCGGAAAGTGATGAATATACTGCCTTCGCTGTCAGTGAGCAGCGTTGCTGGCGTGCGCAAGATAAGGTTTTCGCTCATACCCTGACCCAGCTCAGGATTTTGACCAGCGTCTTCAATTTCGCCTGTCAAAGGATTCACATAGGAGGGAATTGCCTGCAAATCTTGCTGTTCCGCAGCACCTGCTGTCAAGCCTAAAGGGGTAAAGGGGGCAAGCAAAACCCCCAACACCACGGCAAAAATTATGCAAACACCAAAACGTGCAAGGGTGCTCTTATTTAGTAACTCCACCTGAAGTCCTCCTCGGCGCAATTTTCTTTGTATAAAGTAGCCAACCAGTTCCAACTACGCCAATTATACCCAAACCGATTCCTGCCCAAGCCCACCATGGTAGTGCGGCAAGATCACGCAGCATTTCATCAACTGTTGACAAGACGCGCGGAGCAGCTTCACCATCTGCAGCAAAAGCCTCACTAATGCCCAGTATCGGTTCTGGTGCAACAGCCTCTGTTGCCTCTGCGCTGCGCTCGACATCTTCAAGGTCAGGCATTTCTGCAACAGCCACAGCTGTGCTGCCAGACAATTGTGCCCCGTCAACACGCTGTAGGGTATCCCAGCTGATACGCAGTCTCGCAGGCAAGTTTTGACCAGCGTTAGGCATTACAGCAACCTCAGGGCTCATCCAAAGCCTTACTGGCTGCCATGCATTTCTATTAGGAAGGTCAAAGTTAAATGAGCTTGGTCTACCACCTGGCAGATTACGTGCGAGCACATTAGCATTACGCCCATTGACATTAAGCGTTCCTAGGTTCGTGACAATATTGCCCACTTGTAGCGGATTGGTAGCAATCGACATGGTCATACGGTCACCGCGCACATCAACAATGGCACGATTATTCAGGGCACCATTTGCCATAGATGGCGCATTATTGCTTGCATGCCAGAAATCTACGCGGACTGTATAGCGCCCATCAGTCATTTCATTGACGTCTACTGTACTTCCACCTGCAGGACGACGCACTAGTCCGTCAAAGGCCTGGCGCAAATCACCATATGCTCTGTCCACCGCAGCTTGTGATGCATTTCTGTTGCTGTATACCGTGCGGGCACGACCCAGTGATTCTGTTAGCGCGCTTACTGACAATTCAGTGTAATCCGCATGATTCACGCCCTCGGCACGAGCAATGAGCTGCCTTAGTGCTGACTTATTAGCAGCGGGCTGTTCTTCTGGGCGAACAATATCAGTTGGAGAAGAAAAGTCAAAACCCCTATAGCTTGAAGTCGTCAACCTGGTTGCAGTTGTCGGATCAAGCATCATGCGTGCGTCTTGAGTCATAGGTGCAAGTCCAGGAGGAGCAATATCAATACCAACCAGCAAAGTTCTTGCGGTGTTGGGCCAGCTCACTGTAATGACTTCAGCATTACCCGCGCTATTTCTAATATGGCGATGTGCAGGCACAATATTTGCGCGCGCAGTAGCGTTATTGTCGCTTTGCGTTCTATCAAAAGTATAGTTTGATGCAATTCCCAGATTCTCTGTCTGGAAGAAGTGCACTAGGTGACTATTACCACGCACCTCTACAACTGCGCGAGTATGAAAGTAAGCATCCATCGATGACAGCAGACGTGTGTCTTCACTGCGACGCACCGAAATGTTCATTAGATAGAACTGTCCCTCATCCGGGGTTCCTGGTGGAGGTGTCACAGGGCGACGCACCAAGGCCTCGTATGCTTGACGCAAGTCATCATGCGCTAGATTTACTGCAGCTTGCGTGGCAGCTTGATTGGCATACACAGATCGCGCGTGGCTTAATGCTGCATTAAATGGCACAAGAGATTGTGCTGTGAAATCTGCTTGGGTTACATTTTCAGCGCGAGCAATCAGGTCTCTTAGCGCGCGCCTGTCAACACTGCCTGGCTGTCCCGTGCCTGGGTCAACCTCGAAATCAAACCCTTTATAGGTCGATTCTGTCAGTCTGACAGAAGTTGAAAGGTCTAGCATCATGCGTGCGTCTTGAGTCATGGGCGCAAAAGGAGGCGGAGGAGTAATCAACATCCCCACCATAAGTGTTCTTTCCGTATCAGGCCACCCCACTGTAATAACTTCAGCATCCTCTGCGTTATTTCTATCGTGGCGCATAGAAAGGATTAAGTTAGCGCGCGCAGTAGCGTTGTTGTCGCTTTGAACATTGTCAAAAGTGTAGTCTGAAGCAAGCCCCAGGTTTTCAATCTGGAAAAAGTGTACTCTGTTGCCATCTTCCCTCATCTCAACCACTGCTCTAGGATGGAAGAAGTCGTCCATTGAGGATAGCCTTGTGGTGTCTCCGCTCATTCTTGCAGAGATGTTTACTAGGTAGAACTGACCTTCAGTGGGTGTATCAGGTGGTGTGGTAGGACGCAATACGAGAGCATTGTAGGCTTGCAGCAGCTCAAAGTATGCCACGTCAATATCTGCCTGAGTGGCATTGGTATTGTTGTAAGCTGCGCTGGCTAAGCCAAGTGCTGTTGTCAATACATCAGTGGAGGACTGCGTATAGTTGTCAGAGGCAATGGCCTCTTCTGCCTGCGCGATAAGTGCACGCAGAGCATTTCTATTTACAGTTGGCTGTCCCGTGCCTGGATCTGAGTCAAAGTCAAATCCCAGATAGGTATCTTGAGTAAAGAGAGTTGCTTCACTTACATCAAGGGCTATCCTTACATCAGTAGTAAGAGGCATAGGCATAGGACTTCTATCTATAGTCATGCC
>Ga0123355_10003914_pt1 | contig 21540 bp, 13 predicted proteins | sample TergutEmb28metaG_3_FD_89872 | JGI IMG/M metagenome (GOLD analysis project Ga0123355, IMG submission 89872) | Embiratermes neotenicus P1 segment gut microbial communities from Petit-Saut dam, French Guiana - Emb289 P1 | ecosystem: Host-associated > Arthropoda: Insects > Digestive system > Gut ...
GGGGTGGGGTGTGGTGGGGGGGGGGGGGGGGGGGGGGGGGGGGGGGGGGTGCGCGCACGCACGTGCACATGCTGTACATGACACATCTCAAGCCTCTTAAATCAACATGTACACTAAAACAAGTCAATATGTTTTCAGATAGAATCAGCCAAATGTCGTCTTTGTCCTCGTGCAGACACATGGATCATGAGAAAAGAGACCAAAGAAAAACATGCAGATGTGTAACCACAAATTTAATAAAAATGACCAATCACATATGCCGACATACTGGCCAATCCTACAGGAAAATGTATCAACAAACCAAACAAAACAATATCTATATACATTTCCTAAATACAGCCAGGAGTCAAAGAGATCCAATTCCAAACCTTGTGAACACATTTGCTGCTCTTTGTATGGCAGTGTTCAGCAGAAATACAAAAAAATGGCAGTGGCTCAACTACTTATCGGGTCTTCCCTACATACGTCATCACAATAATAATAATAATAATTAATAATATTATAAAATAATGAAGCCTCCCACTGTAGTCCCCATAATGGAATGAAAATTACAGCTAAAAGTTTACACAGTAACATCACTCTCACTGGCAGGTACAGTCACGCGTGTGTACTGGCACACAGAGGGAAGCTTTTTGTATGTACACTCGACCAATATATATTTTTTATTTAAAAAAGGGGAAGAGCAACAAAATAAAAATTAACAAAGACCTTGCCAGACTTCGATGCTATGTTGCGCATTGTAATAAATAATGTGGCAGTGGTGGTAACATGACAGCCTCTAAACATCATCAATTATGTCTTGAGCAAGGTGTGTTACGTAACATAGGGTGGCAGCACTGTTAGCAGGCAGTATGTTACGGTTGGCAGTGATGATGCACATTAGTGAGGCCAGGGCTGGCTGGCCATGTCTTGTTGGGGGGCATAGCCCGAGCTGAAACGTTCCCAGTTATGGCCCGAACGAAATCGTGGATGATGGTGGAATCGGGGGGAAGGTGGTGGCAGTGATGTGTTCACCATATGTGGGGGAGGCACAGAGAAGTCAGGTGGGATGGGGGGTGTGTTCTTGTTGCTATGCCATTCCCAGTCCTTGCCCTTTGGGCGGAACTTGCTGCCCATCTTACCCCAGTGGCCTCCGCCACTCCAGTTCTCTCGATGGAAGAACTTCTTCTTGAAGTGATGTTTGTGTTCCTGCAAGTCAGGGCGCTGGTATTTCAGTGGGACGGAAGGTGGTAACGGAGGTGGAGGAGGGCTGCTAGACTCTCCACTGGTTGCCAGGATGCTAGTTCCCGTAGAAACTGGACTATAGGGCCCATCCAGGGGTGCAGGGCTGAAAGATGGGCCAACAGAAACAGGGAGATGCTCATCAGCTGAGGATGATGGTGATGGTGTTCTGGGGGGGCCTGCAGTGTCATCTATCAGTGGAGCTTCTAGGATGGGGGGAGAATCACGTCCTACACAGTCAGGAGACGGTTTAGATGCAGGTGTCTTAAAGAGACGAGGCATCTTGGGTCCTGAGCTGTTCCCCCCTATTTCAGATGGGGAACGCTTCTTGGCTGGGACTGGTGCTGGTGGTGGTGGCGGTGGGTCCCCATGACCGATGCCACTGTCAGGGCTCGTGTTGCAACTGGCAGCAGAGTCCCCACCACGGGGAGAGGCACCCTCGGTGCTGCGTCGTCTCTTGTCCAACTCAGTAGAAGCAAATGACATGAGACGGTCAAAGCCACTGCTGATCTTGTCCTGCCATTTATCCACCTTCCGCTGCCCTAACTCATCCTCTCCATCTGTCAACACACACAAGGGTGAGTGCACATTCCCAGGGCAAGCCTTGGGTCTTCAAGCATAATGCCCAAACACATTCTGATAAAATATTTGATTGGAAGATGACATTAAACACCGTCACACACATTTTGGTTTCATCTGCACTGGCTTCAAACAACCCAGCTTTAAAATCAGCTCAAACAGTTCCAACAGAATTTTAGACTGAATATCACAGTTTTCTAGCATGTGGGATCATGCAGTTGGGAGAACTTATCGGGCCACTGTTTACTCATGGCCCCTGTTCCAGTCCTTTCTTCATTACCTCATGTACCATTGTCCCTCATTCAATGCAATCTTCTAGCCAGAAGATGGAGGTGGCAGGTTACTCTGAAATGTCAGTACTTACCTACTATATTGCAAAGCATTAATCTTGGAAGACTGATCTTAATAATCACCACCATGAGGTCATTAAATCTCAATCACAACACAATTTACATTAAACCTGTTAGCAGCACATTAATGTGATCAAAGTTCTGTCAGCCACAGACTTTCTGAGACACCAACCAATGATGCAAGCCATTTATAACTAAGAACACACCTATTAGGAGATGCAGTAGGATTTGAACCCACAACCATAAAACTACTAAACAAACATGCTGCTGCCACCTGTAGCAAGCCCATGCAACTACTGCAAACACTTCATAACAGCCATGTACTTTTAATGTACCAAACTTATCCAAGTACCACACACTCGAAAAGTAGAAGTGACTCCAATTTGTTGAACAGCAAAATTTGGAAACACAGAAATAAGTTGACTTATCAGTTTTATATACAACGATAACCACAACTCAAGTTACTGACATACTTACCACATAATGGTATGAAAACATTGTCATAAACGCAATGCTGGCCATGTCTTTGTGGCACACATTTTATTTGCTGTAATGGAAAGCACATTAAATCTACAAAAGCAACAGCCTTCATCACAGCACAATACTTTATCCTTCTGAAGTATGAGGTTTACCCAAACAATGTTTAAAACTGCAGCGCCTACTTCATAATAAACACACTGCATCTCTATTACAAAGACTAACTTGTTGATGGTCTCTACGAAAATATTGTCTGTTTATTGTGAGAATTATAGACAACACATTAATATCATGTGTGAAGAAAACGTACAGTATTTTATAAAGTTAAGGCTGGTGGTACAGGTACTCCTAAATTTTGTGACAGTTGTGATTACAAACAATTTGCATTGGGTGAGATCATATAAAGCAAGACTAAGTTGCCTACAAGCATCAATTTCATTTTAACTCACTCTCACACTTTAACAAACACATCCACTTTTTTTTATAGATCTATTAACGAAGTCATAAAAATTAACAAGCACTGACTGCATGGTAGATGGTTTACTGAATGAATGAGTGGGTGCTGTTGGTCATCATACTGTAGCAGTTGGTGTTTATGAAAATTCAGTCACTGAAGGATCACTGTAATCCACTGATGATGCGGAAGCACAAATCTGCTGCAGTACAGAAAAGGTTCATTTACCATAGGGGGATAGAAATACTGCGTTTTTACATTTATAGCCAATCAAACTATGACAAGACACCAGAGGTATTTTACAGACCTGCTGGCCATGCATTTTATATGTAACTACCTTTACTTCCTTCTCTGCCTTTGACTTCTCACACATCAGCATGTAACAACAAGCCAAAATTTGATCACCCTTAATACTTCTTCACATTGCTTTGTATTAGTAATTTTTTTCATGTTCTTGCAGAGATTGTTCCATTTTTACTAAGTTGTTTTGCAGGATGTTCTTTGTCAATTCACAAAATGTTGTCATCATCATATCTGTCAGCACCATCTGTTTAATGAGGCCAAGCTCTTGATGTACTACTTATTTTAATTCAACAGTTGACATGTCACTAACACCCATTTCCTCGATCTTGTTAAAAGCAGTCTGCTTTGTCAAGGAAACAAACTGAATTTTAGTTTAATAGAAGATGTACCTCTTCATTGTCAGTAGCATCTTTAATGAGGTACGAAAGCAATTGTTGCCACATACCATGCATATATCCAGCTAGCATTTCTCTGAATGCTTCCACGACAAATTATTTAAAGCTATGGAGGCCATGCCTTTATTTGAATTAATGAAACCAGGTATTACTGGCATTAAATTTCTTTGCTACTTCTGATGGAACATCATTCTTCAGTGCCTCACAAAAATTTTGAGTTTAATCCTTACAACTCTGAGATCTGCATAAAATTTTCTTTTGTTTGACTCTACACTGAAGTTCAAAGCAACTTTTCCACTACTATCTTAGGTCTTGTTTCTGGTGCACTACTAAGACTAAAGGGTGGCCAGGATAATGCAGCGACTCCCTATAGTCTGAACAGTCCGGGGATCGCATCCCAGTAGAGGCCCACCCAGCCTCCTGTAAAGAGGTACTAGGTCTTTCCAAGGGGGTAAAGAGGTGAGGGTGTGGTGCTGACCACCAACCCCTTTCCAGTGCTAAGACTGCAAATGGGTCAGAGCTATACCTCTGGCTTCTCTTTATGCCTGTATTAGAATGTCACTGGGTGACCTGTACCCCTACTAGTGCTTTCACAACTAGCATTTATTTGTTTGGCTCATTATAAATATCCCTCCACGTAGATCACTGGATTCCTGTGGTAGAAACTGGCACTTTTTTTTCTCCCCCCCCCCCCCACACACACACACACACACACAGTACTGCATCGTATTTAACTATTTGAGATTTAATACAGTTCTTGATCTCTTTGTTCTTAAGTGTGCCTTAGCACTAGCTAGATCCTTTTTATCCTCACCACTCATCATTACAAAATTATTTTCATGAACCAAAACACAATAATTCACAAGAATATTAGCATGTCAAAACAACATGGTGATAACAATGAAATAATGAGTGTTTCCCTTAAACCCTCAAACTAAGTGTACCAAGAGTAGCTGTATGCAGGAAGATGTGCAACTGGGCTTAATTTTCCTCCCTCCTTCCCTCCCACCTCGCTTTCCTCCTGTTCCAATCACACAATATTTATGGCCACCTGAAATCTGAGAAGCCTCAAGGAAGATTCAGGCTAAAACGTGCACTGCAGGTTAACAAAACATCAGAAAAAGAACACATGTTACAATATAATTTAATGTGACTATACACAAAAATTCATGAAGTCACTGTCTTTTTAAAATCATACTAAACGAAATGCGGAATCTACTTTTAACACTACTCATACACGAAAAAATGAATCAACTTATGACGTATCTCTACTCCCATCTTCCCTACCTCTCTCAATCATGAACAGTTGATCATATATAACCGAAACCTAAATTTCAAAACTCTCACATAATGAGGACTGCCTGTATATACTAACCAAAGTTGTTTAGAGGGTTAACCTTACACTGTGGATCAGATAATGTCCTGCCTTACTTCTGTATGCCAATGCACACCACATTCTTTATTGCTGCAAAGCATACCGTGACATCAACAATCAATAAATCAATCCAGATTGAATTCATGTTACATAATATGAACATATTTCATACATGCTGGAACATACAGTAAAACTGAGGTCACAAGACCTCTTACATATGATTTTGAAATAAATACCTAACTTCCTTACCCTGTGACAATGTGCTGCATGGCTAGGGCAGTCACAAAAGTGGAACAATGGTGGAATGGTGATTAGCAATGCAAAAGCAACCCCCCCAAAAAAATAAGCGCCACTGAGTCCACCACAAATCTCACTTGAAGACACCCAGGAACAAACCTGCCACTATGCTGTGACAAGCCAGCATCTGAACACCTAAGTTATGGCACTCCAATACACTACAGCACAATCAGCAACACCCATCTAAGAACTGGAAATATGTAACGCATCATCCTGAATTCTACTATCACATATCAGAGTACTGCACCATACAACTGTATATGCATCAGTAGTTTCCATGCACAAATAAAATGCAGTACAACTAGAATCCAGCAAAAATGGACACAATTTTCTAAAGCCATACAGTTTCCAAATTAATACAGACCTGTTGCACTGGTGTGAACATATCACACTGAGCTAAAATGATTATCACTAATTTTAAACTTGTGTAGAACAATGGCTCTCACACCACAGTTTATATGGAAATGAAACAGTAATGAAAGGATAATATTAAAATGGGCCTTCAAGAAAGAGGGTGGGGTAGCATTAACTGGCTTCATTTGTCTCAGTGTTGGGACTGATGGCAGGCTCTTGTACATGCTGCAATAAGCTTCATGTTGCATAGATGGAAGGAAATTTGACTACCTGAGCAAATTGATGATCTAGAAAGATCATTCCACGGAGTTAATTTGGATATCCTGAGACCATGGTGGGGATAACAGAGTTTAAGGCTTTCACTTTCTGCCTACTGTTGTATTCCACACCAGCCCCCTCTGGTCTGTGTCAAATAAAATGAAGCACTTGTCCTTAGCAAAGGTTATCACTACCAACCTTTGTGTGAACAGAATGCTAGACACCTGGATGGAAAGATGGTGAACCACACTAGACGCGTGGTGGAAACTTAAGAGCTTCAGGGGTTTAATCTGTGGGATTTCTTCCATGGACCCTACCAAGCACAAGATTTCAGATGGTTTGGGGGTAGGAGAAGTTACAGCAACCATTGATATGGTTGGTGCCATGAAACTGACTCCCTCCACATCTCCACCTACTGCTACACTTCCATTCCAACATACTTCCCTATATTCTTGTTCAGTGATCTAGCCACTCCATTCATACAGACACTGGTAGTGAGAAACCTCCATTAGTAACAAGCATTCTGGTCTGGTTGACACAAGTCATGGGGAAATCAAGGGGCCTACAACATTTGACAGAAAGGGAAAAGCCTAAGTGCTATTGTCTCCACTACCCATGAGATTTCTTGCTGTGGCCTCAGAAGAGTATCATAAACTTTCATAAGGAAAATAACTTGGGAAAAATGGTACAAATCAAATATGTCACAACGATCAGGTGAAGCATGTGTGATGTAGCCCAAGACCATTACCATAAAATGTGTGACCGAAATTCTGCATTAATTGAAACGGCACCCACTCATATGCAGTTTTATATTGGTGCATGGGAACCAGTCAAAAGAAGCAGCAATGTGATTGCATCTCTCAGGCCTGTCCACCTCACTCCAACAACACATACATCAGAATAGAGCAATGGTGGTCCACTGAAACTTTGAAATGTTGTTTTACGACGACATGCATGTAGCTTGTAACTCAGAAAGCTATAATGTACTTGTCAAATCCACCAGCAAATTCTGTCTGAACCTGCAGCATTCATAAACAATAAATTTTCTCAGAACATTTATGATTTGAGGTTTACTTGACAATGATGTCTATTCAGCTTCCTAATGTGGTCTTCTGCCTCATGACACTGTATAGTGTCATGAGTAGATAACATTTTACCATTGCTTTGGAGGAACATATTGCTTCCATTTTCAAGGTAAAAGTGAGCCAACTTTCAAAACAGGGTGCCAATGGGAGGAAGCATGGGTCATGACAGATAGCCACCAGTCATGAACAGCAACTCTGCCAGGAGAGAAGGCAGGATGAGTAACAAGAGCCCTTATCAGGGCCATAAAAGGAAGAGAAGGAAACAGCCCTTATATGAATCATCAGCATTACTGACATGGTGACTACACAGTGTCATAACCCCACACACAAAAGTCTCAAAATCTTGCCAGTCAATCATTACCATCAACACCACAAATATGATTGCTGTGGGACAGGTGAATGGACACGTAAGTCTAAAGTATGGACTGCTATTTATTCTGGTTAACCCTTCAAAGCAGATTATTTCATAGGGTAAGATGGGACAGGTCACGTAGCATAAGGAATCGACAGTGGGCATCTGTTTCTGTGTGCATGTGGAACATGAGAAGCATCCAGCTTCCTGCTCAGTATATAGTGTTGACTGTACAATTTAGGGTAAAGTGGCCAAAGCATAAATTTGTCCATTTAAGTGAGGTGCATAGTGATCCGAGGTGCAGGCCAACAGATACTTACCGGTTGAGCTGATGTGCCTAACTGATCGAGCCTACTGACTACAGTGCCTACGAGTGCACCTGCCCCTCCACAACATTGTGCTGCCTAGAGATGCAAAGCAGAATTACTCATCACAACAACAACAACAACAACAACAACAACAAGAAACAACAACAACAACAACAACAACAACAACAACACCACCACCAACACCAACACCATGGTTCTCTCCCATCCCCACCTGCCCAATGCACTTCTCCAAGAAGGGACGTTCCAAATTCGAAGAACTCTCAAATTTGTGATGTATGAAAATTATCTGCAACATTTTAAGCTAAAAGGTGTTACATGTAAACAAACGGTTTACCAAATACTCTCTTAACCTTTACCACACTACTGAGATCCTTCATGTGTGCAGTCCAACAGGCATAGTGTCACATTTTTTAAATACAAACACCATTACCCCATGTTAATTTAGGCCTGTCAGCACCCACAAAGGAGGGTATTGAAATCCACTATTAGCTCAGGAACTGGAAGTGACAGAATGGTTATGATGTTGACACCGACAGAAGAGAGTGTCTGTGACCTGTTTAACCCTTTGGTGCCTGAATTAAATGCCTGGTGTGATATGCAGAAGACCAGAATTCAAACTGCAGGATTAATTTCTTTGGATGCATGTTCTTACAAAACAAAACACATTTCATGAAACTGAAGTTATGGGTGTCAGTCTGCATTACGAAACTGTCAAGTGCCCTTGGTGTGCCATCCTCCTATTACATTCTGCACACTGAGTCTCATGCTACTCTCTCTCAAGTGTGAATCAAATGTAATTCTGCTGCTTTTCGCCTGTCACTAAAGGTGCTGACTTTCACATGGGATACAACACAGTTTGGAACAAATAAATTTTTACTTTTTTCTATCACCTCAAAATGTGGATTTAATTTATGTTTCTACATGTGATACTGCTGCACGCTTTGCTACCAGTCAAACAGAAACTAAAAGGAACAACTACAATCATAATGGCAATCAAACAGTAATGACACTATCCTAGCAACTCCATAAACTTCTCTTACAGATCATATTACGGTTGGTTTCCATGATCAAACAATCTGTGCAACAAAGGTTGTTGTAAAAGAGTACAGTCTGGTCTGAGATGCTATGCAACAGTGTGGCATGATCAAGTCTTCTCTTTGAAAAACAGCCATAATTATTTCCAATAATTCACCAAGAGTGGAAGGGAACATACATAAATAAAGTCTGTTGGTCTAGCACCACAGACATTTCCACTTCTCTTAGGAGGTTGTCAAATCTGAAATCTAACCTTTCCTTCAACCACCCCCTTCATCCATGTTCTCTGGTTCTGCTTGCAATTGTCTAGTTGTATTGTTCTCCAAATACAAGAAATGATGACTGGTAAACATGCTGCTTCAGACATACTTCCATGACCACAAGCTAACTACAACAGATGTTTGCACAACCCTGTTGCAACATGTGTGGAGAGGACAGCACCAGGCCTAAGTTTTCTGCTCCCCCCCTCTCCGCCAATCATGGCTTTTATTCACAATTGCCCGCACTATGCATCAATTCTTTGTGTACAAAATTTAGAAACACGAAATGCAAAAAATTTGCAGCAATGACTTTGCAAAGAACCCTGAAAGCTGAAATTCCACCCCAGGCACGTGTTTCCTTGGCTGACATCTTCAGCTGGCCCTGTGTGTCTACTCAATACACTGCTGTATAACAGCCTCCTGTGCAATGTTTGCTTGTGCTTGGGCCCCGATACGTATGTCATGGTTGGAAATGTGTAATTCTACCTCACTTTCACGTGAGGATCTCATCTACGAGTCTAGAAAAACAAAACAAATACACAAGTACATTGTGAATGTTGTTTCAATCGATTTGGTGGGCGATCCAGGAACACAGAGTGGAAATGATGATTATTTTGTACTGCATTCTCCAAGGATTCCTTCCACAGCATCCCATAATTATCCCTCCAAAGTAACCCCAAAAAATCTCCTATAGCTATAAATCTATTTTTGCTTCCCCAACTTTTTTCTTTTGGTAAACCACTGAACATTCATGACAGGGTGAGGGGAGTGAAGAATTCCACAGGCTACCCCATTAGAGGCCTGGACAGGCCCTTAGGGATTAAGGAGGTTGCAGCTCCCAGAATTTCTAGACAACTTGCACATTCTTGTGCCAGCCCCACCTGTCTAGAAACTGTCTCCATATACACACACTGGCCACCTTTACCCCCCAGGAGATCTACAGAGGCCCATATGGCTCCAGGAAGTTGAAGTTCCCAGAATTTCTAGACAATTGGCACATGTAGGTCTCAAGGCTGTCAGCCATTCACACTGGCTGTCTTTATCCTTCAGAAGAAAACCATGGTACTTGTTTCTGTTAATAATCCCAGGACCAAAAATTCCATAAGCATGTGCTCATATTATGCCAATACTGGACTGCACTGTACGTCAAAACGAGCACATGTCACAAGTTACTAGGCATCCCAGTTGACAATCTGCACTGCAGTGATTTCACAAAACCTTATTCAGGGACCAAGAGGGTTTCGAAGGATCAGGAGGGAAAATACTTAATAAAGAACTTCCCTTCCCACTCCGCTGGGCAGAACCACTGTTGTTCAGGTAACTTTTGTGGAGGTACATACACAAGGCTGGACAAGAGTGCCCATAACTGGGCAGTATGAATGGTCACCGCTGGCACTTTGGGCATCACACCGCACATTATCAATCAGTAATGGTTGGCACCAAAGTGTTAAAATATTGCCAAACATCTGCCCAGGAAACCTGAATCTCAGTCTGGTTTCATAAGAACAATATAATAACTACACTGCGGTTTTCCTCAATGTGCCACTGTCTAGGTTCACAGTAAGCTGCCTAATGCTTGTACCTTAAATCCCAAGGGTGCAGTATTTTCCTCTAAAATGCTGATAATTCTCCATCACAGTACAAGGTGTCATGGCACCTGTTCACTGTCATGAAAACCTGAAATCTCATATGATAAAATATATCTGTAGGTGAAGCCACAGAGTTCCGTACATGGACAGGATGTTCATGAGATTTCAGGTTCTCAGTGTGATGGTGATGAAGACTTAGAACTTATGGCATATGATGCCATACTGACTGGTAAATAGTTGGTGATGTTTTAGTCAAACTGCTTCCTCCATCTTCAGAGCAGTCCAATTCAAGACATCGCTAAATGTTTACCAACCAAAACAGTGTCATATCCTGTATATTTAAATCTGCAAATACTTTCATTAGCAGATTATCAAATTATCCTGAATACAACAAAAGTGCAAAATCTTCCCTTGATCCAATGTACTGTGCAGATGTTCCAGTGTCTCATCTCTTAACAAATGAGAAGTAACCACTACCATTCCATTCCACAGTCTTACACTACAAGGACAGCCACATCAGAACCATCAAAAATAAATATCATCATCCCTTTAGGCCTGCAGTCTTCTGGCATGTGATGTGGTATCAGTGTTTCAGAAGGACCATATCATCTCTCTAATCAAGATTCACCATGCTCCTCTGAAACACTGGTAACCATCTAACAGACTATCATGTCACATACTCAGAAGACGACAGACTTAAAGTCACAAACTTTGGCATTTAGCAATGTAACAGGTAAAACAAGACAGATGACACTGTGACTGAGGACTAACACATATAAAACTACTTTAACTAAGGGTGGGAAGAACCATGTCATTCATGCACAATTCTAAGTATGCAACACTGCTCAGTGGTTGTATTAATATGAAGTGCTTGCTGCAAGGCGGACTGTTTCGACTTGCATCCGTGTCATCATGGTCCCCAGTGACCCATCACACTGACACTCTCATGTCCATGCCCTTGGAAGTACACAGCTAGAATCCCTCTGCCACTATCTACAAATTTACTGACACAATGGCAGATATTTTCCCAAAACGAAGTGTATGGGGATGTAAGTTTTTCAGTGGTGCTGCTGAAAATGCAAGTCTTCTGGGATGTTATGCCATGTATGGACCTTCAGGGATGACAGTGGAAGTCTTCCCCGAATATGAAGACAGTATATTCCTTCAAAAGATTAATAACAAGTCACCAGACTACATAGCATCACAACACAGAACACAACCTGAATCATCAATACAGCAAACATCTCAAATGTCAATCATAAACTTGTCTGTTTGAAAACAACATAGCTTAAATCTCACCTGAAGGGGTACCCGGTATCATTCCAATTCAGAAACTAGCTATTTTATTATGCTAGAGTCACTATACACAACAGACATTCCTCCTGTACAGCCCAAGCAACAGGACAGATCACACTGCAAGTCGAAGCAGTGTTCACCCTTTCCACACTTGCCTCCACACATGCAAACCATCAGCCACAAACCAACCCACACGACTAACAGACTACAATTCATACCTTCCTCTCTGTCATCCAGATGCCTCTGTTCAGGCAGATCTTCTGTGGGAGGCACAGGCGTTGACTTTCCAGAGTTCACCTCTGGAGATGAGATGGCACTGATGGCCAGTGGCTGGCTTGCATTAGTCACCACTGCTGATACAGATGACACCCCTCCATCCGTCTCGCTGAGTGCCATGCCATTCTCCAACAGCTGCTTCTTGTGTAGGCGAGTGGGGCCGTGGATGACAGGTGATGCACGCTTCAAACTGCCACTGTGGTAGTGGTGACCTGTTCTCCCATACACATCTTCAACACTGTCTGCAGCCTTTATCACTTCATTTGCTTCTGTCTTGACAACATCCATGGTAGGCAATGAAGTCTGGGGTGCTGATGTAGCTGTAGCAATATGACTGAGCTCCCCACTTTTTCCCTCACTCTCATTTAAATTTGTTAAATCCGTTCTCTGGTGACGTTGCCTATCATCATACATCATGCAGTCTGAACGCCGGTCTATCTGCTCATCAGCCTCCTCCTTCACAACCATTGTATCATGTCCAGGCTTTGAGCTGCTTTCCTGCCCCCCGACTATCCTGGCATGCAGTGTTGCAGCAAGACCCTCCACTGGGCCAAAAGAATCTGAACCACTTCCTGTGTAATGGGGTTTGTTGGCACATATTTCTGGTGTAGTCCCAGTAGCAGGGGGTTTGTGATCAGATGTTTGGTTCAAAATGATAAGAGGCTTTGTATCCGAGAAGTATGACTCATGATAAGGTTTAATATCTGCTCGTGGGAGCTGCACTGGGGTATAGCCTGCCTCACTACATGAACTTGCATACTGACACGATGCTGATAGGGTTGTTGATGTCACATGCTGTGAAGCTGTCGTCTTTGGGACATAAGCAGCAGAGGATGGGGGGTAGACCACTGTGGTACGGGGTGAGTAAGCAGGAGGGGCCACAGGGCTGGAAAAATTGGAAGCACTGTGGTGGGTGTATGCCACATGGGCCAAGGTAGCAAGGCCATGGTGTGATGGAGGTGGAGATTTTGGCCGGTGCTGAGGGTATGCTAGGCCTTCAAGCATGTGAGTGGGTGGATGCAGGACTCCTGTGGGTGTGGGAGGGTTTCCAGTGGTGCCCATTCCACCCTCTGTGCTGCTAGGCCTGGATATGGGGGAGTAAACTGGAGTGTGGTGCAAGGGGGAAGGGCTGTTGTCACCCACATGATCCTCGCTTTCTTTGCGCACCAGTGAGTCCTCTACAATGCGAGAGATACGCACATTAACCCTCTCTGGGCGAGGTGGAATATTGTGATTCACTACACTGGCAGGTGTTGTAGTTGACATCATTGTACTCATGTCCACTGCAGCATTGATAATGCTCTGGTTTGATATTTCCAGTGTGCGCTCAATCTCCCCACTCACAAGATCTCCAATTGTTCGGGTGGCGACAAAACCTTTCTCACTGTTTCCAAGAGCCTGCAACTGCTGGGCAGATGCTGCTGCCAACTTCTCCTGTGATAGATGCCTTCGCAATGCAAGCTTGGCTGGTGACACCTGTGTATAGTCTGGTTGAGAAGACAAGTTCCTACTGCCCTGGATGGATAAGTCTCTTCCCCTAAACCTGTCCTCTTTCTTACACTCACGACTTGCCTTTCCAACCTCATTCCCAGAGGACGTACTGTAGTTGCTGGGGCCTGTGCCTCCATAGTAGTTACTGCCATAGCTACCTGTCGATGTGTTCACTACAGAAGCATTTGAGTAGCCATTTGTGCTCAATAGTGCTTGCTGTTGCTGACGATTCTGCTGATCCTCATTCAGCACACTAGTGATAATACTTTTCAAACGGTCCTCAAAATTTGCGACTCGTGGTGGTTCCTGTGCACGGTTATTGGTAAAGCTCACTAACTGCTTGCTACTACTACTGGACCGCCCATGCTTAGCCTTCGAGTCTGATCCCAAGGCAGAACCAGTCCGGGGGGTCACACGAGGTACAGGAAGTGTGTCTGTTGGCTTTCCAGCAGAACCAGTTTGTGACTGGTAAGGGTGACTACCTGACCCATGCCTGCTGTATCGGCCATTGTTAACATGTGCAATGTCATGTCCAGCATTGCCAAGATCACCAGCACTTGTGTGACTCCCATTAAACTTGGTAGTCTCCCTGATCTTTCCGGCCTCTATCTGACGTCCAGTCTCTAGAATCTTCTGTGCCAGGATCTCTGGGTTGTTTTCTTCAATCTTACCAATGTCAGGAACATCAGGCCAGTCCTGAGACCGGGTGCGGGCTTCTCGTGACTTCCGCTGAGGTTTCACATTAGCAGCAGCATGATGGTGACTGGTGGCAAGGGGAGGTTGAAGAGGTGGGTGGGCATGAGGGACTTTCTCAGTAGATACAACTGGTGCTACGATGTTGCCATTGGTATAGGCACTATTCATCTTAAGGTTTGAGCTGTTAAGAGGCTGTGATTTGCGTTCTTCATTCACTTTTTCCAGGGCAGTGAGTTCTGTTTCAAGACGGGACACCTTTGAGTGCAGCTTCTTCCTGTGGGACAGTGTGGCAGATATTTCCTTGAGGATATATTCCTGGGTCAGGCCTGACACATCCAAATGCTGGTTATTTGATGTCCCATTTATCAACCCTGACTTTCGGTACTTGTCCAAGATCTCCTGTTGACGCAGGCTCACATACTTGGCTTGTTCATGCTCTATCGATGTCACCTGGAACATGATACCATCACGGTAATATCTGTTACTTGTTTCTGATACATATCATAATTTGATTGTCCTCTGTGCAATCCAGCAAATGCAATACCAGAACCATTACAATGAGTGGCATCATGCAGTCCCTATCTTACCAATGCCACATCTGAACTGTGGCCAGTTAGCTACAAGATTAACTAGTTGTTCCACATTCCTCAAATGTGACAACATGCTGCTGCTTTTGGGTCTTTAGAGATATAAGATTAAGCAACACACTGCTACACTGAAACCAAAGAAGGAAGCACCATGGAAATACACCATCCATATAGCTGTTGTTTACTTCTCTGTGTTCCTCTCTGGCCATCCAGAAATTCTGTTCACATGAGTGCTGGTAGTTATAACGACATGAAAACCAGTACTACTGGTAATTGCTCAAGAAGAAAAGAAAGTAGGAAACAAGGAATAAGCCTTGACAATGCTCATTTAGTTAATTTAGTTTTAGACCAATGAGAACTACAATGTGGCACACTCAGTAATTTACATAAATCAGCACATCAGTTCCTGAAGATGGAGATGAGGACACAAAACTTTGAATCTGCACTGATGCAGCGATTGCCCAAGACACTTAACTGCATTCAGTTAGCACAAAACTTTAGATCCAATGCATTAACCCTTTGAAGCCGAATGACTTATAAAGATGTTGCAAACAGTGTGTCGAAGTTTGAAGGAATTTTCTTCACTCCTATCTGATAAACTGCAGTGGCTTGCTATGCTGTTGGACCCTTGAAGGTCAGGCTTTCTTTGTGGACCCAGTATGTATCCCCTCCACAAACTCTGATTTATGTAAGTCAACACAATAACTGCACATTATGTCCCAGATGACTAATAAGGTTCAGACACTGCTAGCTTTGTTTATAGCTTGCACTGGAGTTCACTATGGGTTGAAATATTGCCATTGGCCTATGAAGGGAACACTCTTTGTTTGACCAGAAAGGTTGTCAGTGGCATACAGTATCCATATAATTCAGACAAAACTAATGTTCAAAAATCGGAGATATCCACAAAAATCAATGTTTACAGTTATAGGAGGGCCCACAGACGTGCCTCTCATAGTGCTGGGGTAATATGTAGGGGTTCTGGGGTAGTAACATGCAACACACAGCCATCAATCTACTAAAAACATCTTGGGCACCCTCGAATAGCTGGAATTTTATACAGTAGTTACATTGTAGCTTTAGATCTGTTTTGCTTTCACTGTAGAAGACATTCATATCTCAGTGGTATCAGGTTTCTGAAACTGTGCCAGTCATACAGAGGAAAATAAATAAGGCAGACCACTGTAGTTGTTAGCAATACTCAACAACTGGATACTGTTACCATCATGTGGGGCTCACTATACCCACTGAGATTTCAGGCTCCTGGGGTGAGGGATTTGATTCAGTAAGCTGGAAACAGCCAAGATCACTCCAACCCCAGATTGGTTGGAAGACCAAGTGCGGCCACAAAAAATGTTTTGCGACTCGAGAGTTGCCATAACAAACAATTGCCAGCAAAATCATCAACCCAACTACACTGCCATCTGTGTTCTTCTCGCGGCCAAAGAAAGGGCACAGTGTATAATTGCGCCAGTGCATTGTGCCTTGTTTCGCAGAATATCACACTAAAGTAAATTTGTAAATCACCCTCTTTGTGAATACTATGTGTCATGATAAAACAGTGATCCAAGGTGTCAAAGACCTTCTGCAGCAATCAGAATTATGTGAGTAATGAATTATTTACACCGCATTTTACATAATGCACGTGATTTACAGGCCTAAATTTATTATAAAAATAGGTGAACTTTTTCCCCTTGATTAACCAATGAATACGCAGAGTGCAAAATTTTATTTCATTCAATTTAAAGGGAAAGTCGATGAGGTACTTTTTTTTTCTAAGAGTAAGCATTAAAATTTAAAATCCCCAGTAAAAAATCTCGGCATGCTGCATTGCGCAGAGGGATTTAAATCTGGCATTAAAGGGTTAAACATTTTATCACATCACCTGACATAAATTCAATGAACCATCAGAAAAAACAGAACTCAGATGTACCTGTGCCTGAAGCTTTGATGCCTTTGCCTGAAGTTCCTTGTGACGCAAAACAATTTCTTTTGCCTTAGCCAATAAGTCACCAGGGGAACTAGCATTGATACCAAGTTCAGACATGCGTGCCTTCAGGAGGGCAACACTATCATCAATAAGCACTTTTATCTGTTTCTCCAGCTGAGCTGCACGACTCTTCAGCCTCTGGTTGCGCTCCTGCAACAAGTCACTAGTTGTTACTAAAATGCTGTATCTCAAAATATGCAAATCACAGCTATTAAAATGTTATATCTAAATCTATGCCTATCACAAACTGTATGATGTGAAACAACAAAGTTCCAAAGCTCAATCTGGAAGAACAAACATATACAACATAAGAAGAAAATTATTTTTTTACTGCCAAAGTATTCTCCTTTGATTGCAACACACTTTTGTACCTTTCTAAAACTTTAATAAAATGGTCGTGAAAGGTGTAAAAAGGAACCGCATTCTATTTTGTATCCTCAATATTTGAAATCTTCCTCTGTGAAGGAGGTTTTCACTTCAGGGAATAGAAAAGTTGACTGTTGCAAAGCCAGGCAAATAAGCAAGCAGTTAATCTGGCACACACCGCAATTTGCCAGGAAGCATGTCATTACCATGGCATAATGAGTAGGAGCATTGTCATGCAAAAGCAGCCCAGCTGCCCTCTTCAAATAGTGGCCTCACTCTTGCTATCCAAACCAGTAATCTTTTTCAGCACCTGTATGTTAAGTCACTGTTAACTGGTTGTCCTTTGGGCAAAAATTCTTTGTGGATCACACCCTTTGTCACAAAGAGAGAGACAGAGAAGTTATCAATATCATTTTAATCTTAAACTTTTGCAGCTGTTACAGATTTTGAGCAGCTGACCACTACCCTCTCCATGATTCATCTCCAAAGTTCTTATATCCCTCTCTGAATCTTCAAACCATTCAAAGGCACAAATACAAGGGACAGCTTCATTTCCATACATAGTTGCCTTTATCCCCGAGTTTGAAACAAAACCTAATGTTTGCTTCCTGCTCCATGAAAACAAAGATAATTACAACTTGCAACTTAAATGCTGGGCTGCTAAAAGTGAACAGATTGAGCCATAACTTTTCCACTAATACCTGATAGTCATAACATGAACAGAGAGTGGTTACAAGTGGTTTACATACCATATCACACTTGTATGTTATTATTAGTTCCAGTAATTTACTGACCTCATACAGAACACACCAACCAGACTCACTGTATGTGTGACAATGTCACAACTAAACCAACTAATGAAACAATATAAAGAAAGTAACAATAGAGCAAAACCTTTAGGGACTGTTTCTTGACAGACTGCAAAAATTATATGACAAATGTGGGAAAATCATGGTCAGAAACACTAAAAAAAATAACACTACAAGGAAAATTATAAATTTTTCAATTAAGCCTACAAAAAAAATAAACAAATATTTACACTAATAACTGTGTGCTAATCACTTTTTCCTTAAGAAATCTGTAACTGACAATTATTTACTTGAAGCCTACATATCAGATGGAACAGTACCAATTCCAAATTCAAAATGTTCTACTTGTCACACTCACTAATACTGTGCAAGTAAAAGAATGATTTCACAGTACTGTGAGTAGCATGTGTTTCAGTAATACTTGGGCACTCCTTCAAGGTAACATTTATCTCCCCCTTCAACTTCCCCACTGCAACAACTTGTCAATACTGGAACAGCCACATGTTGGAAGGTCATTTCCACACACATATAAGAACTGAACCTGACATCCTCAGGGACTAGCCGAAACCAGTCCTCATAGTAGGCATCATCGTCATCACTGTGGCTGATAATATCAGTGCAAGTCAGTTTTACTGTTATGTTCAAGCCCACATCCACAGAGACAAAAATAAATCACAATTGTCAGCTGCATAACTTGTTGAAAAGCCGCTACAGTAAAATGTACTGCTTTTTGAACACTAAGAGTGTAACTGTGATTTATGCACTCCTGTTTTGTGCAATTTTGAAATAATGTGCCCTTGTGAGTAATAATAATAAAAAAATAAATCTTATTATTTACATAAAAGTTGAAGTAACCTGCTAAATGTACACATGGTAACAAACCACTTACAAAATTTCTGAGATAACTAGTCTTAATTTGAACAAATCTTTATTTATGTGCACACTCCAGGTATGCAACTCACATATAAATCAAGACGGCACTGTATTTTCAGTTTGATATCTCTCCCTGAGGCTATCGAGCACACAGCTTCCAGTACTAGATGCTGCTACAGCACCCCAATTTAATTTGGGAATACAATAGTAGTCACTTATGAATACAGGGTAATAAAATTTGGTCATAATGCTTCACTTCAGGAATTGTATTCTCAGAAAATTTACTGAAATGTGCACTCCCCTTTAATATCAAGAAATAAAGTTTTAAAATTGTAATTAAAGGAAGTCTGGGAAAGCAAATTTGAATTGAAATCAAGATGTACTGAAATATGACACACCACTTTAACATACAAAGACATTTTAAATATTGCAAGAATACAGAATAATTACTTTTCTTATACACGAGTATATAGGCCTATATTAGACATACACATATGCTCAAGCCAGTCACTTTACCAACTGACCTGCAAGTACTTGTGCTTACAGAAGTAAACTGTTCTACACATGCAGTTTATACATCTTGCTGAATAAAAGTATACTGCAATCACTAACCTTTATCCTTTACCAGTCCAGATTCAGGGAGTTGTTTTCTTAAATTAAACACTGATTGTTTGGTTTACTTAAACTATGTCCACAAAACAGTCATTCATCTACCAAACTAACTCTGCATTTTATGGAACCCAAGCTTCCTTACCATATTTACAATAGCCTGCCACTGCATTCTGTACCAACCCAGATTAATTCAGCCATGCTCTCATGCCACATTTCTTTAAGACCCATTTCAATATTATTCTCCCATCAACACACACACACCTTGCAACAGGCCTTCAGGCTCTCCGACCAAAATTTTGTGCACATTTCCTGCATACTAAATGCCCCACACATCCCATCCTCCTTTGCATCTCACCTTGTCACGTTCAATCTGCAGGTTTACATCATCTCGATAACGAGGACTCTTCATGATTTCCACCATCTGTAAGAACTGTGCACGATACATGTCCAGTAAGATCTGCAAAGCATATGGTGTGTCAGCAGGAGCTGGTGGGATGTCCAATTCTGTGTGCACCGAGTTGCTGTTTAGAGTCAGACTCGTCAGCTGCTGATCAACACAGCCAGGTGCAGGAGGGGGCTTCTTCCCTATGGCTGCAAAAACAGCAACACAAGTGTTATTGGAAAATAAACTGATTAGGTAATGTACACACTCTGTAAAACCCTCTTTTAAGATGTTTACTGGAAAATTCAACACATCATAAAAGAGTGGGTCTGAAAACAACATTGTTTTGTAATTCTGTGTTGAAACTGAAGTTCCCATTACTTGGATATTATTCCATATGACTTCTGCATTAAATTATTCACTTTCATGATCAAACCAAATCCAAGTCTTACCTTCTTTAGCAACTGACACATCCATGACCAACCCAAGACTTTTTTAACTAGCACAACTGCTAGACGTTGTGCCTACTCTTGCTTTGTTCCAAAAATACTGATTCCACCTTACCACACTTTGCTATTTTCACCTTTTTCCAGCTCAGATGTTCATTTACAAGACTTGGTACTGTGTATCACATTTCGAGAAGATTCAGAAATGCACAGTGCTTAAGTGAATTTTTTTTTGGTGAGGCCAATTTTTATGTTGTATTTATAATATACAGTTTTGTTTGAATTGACAGCAGCTAATGTTCTATGGTGGTTTTGACGTAGTAGTCACGCTGATCACATGTTCAATACGTAATAGTTCTACAGGACATAAACTGCACACACATAGGCAATGTGAAGAAAGAACAAGAACTTCAGATACTGAAGGCTTTGAATTTATGAAATTCAAGCAGAAAAGTTATAGTCACAGTATGCTCCAAAAACACCTTGCTCATCCACAGTAAATTACATGTGGCTCATAAAGTATCATGCTGTGGAAATGCAAGCATGGAAATGATGGCAGCATATTCAGAACGCCACATTTCCACAAATTAACACTGAACTCCTTATCTGTACCTTTGATACATGGTGGAAATGAACTAGTGAGATTAATCTTACAAATTGAAAGCGTTACTTCATCATTATATGTTGTGAACAAGCTGCATGAATGAAAACTTCATAAAGAATGTGTGAATAATATGTTGGATCATGAAATTTGTTATTTTCTTAGGTGGGAAATCCCTCGATGCAGAAAATGTTACAAGAGCAATGCATATTTTACTCATATGGGAAAAATTTCATGCTAAATTGTTTTGGTATGTTAGAAGGAAAAAATTCTTTAGCAGGTACATCTTAAGTGGGTTTCACTATATCCTGCTTTCCCTCCCCCCCCCCCCGCCGCCCCCCCCCCCTCCCCCCCCTTCCCCTCACCCTCACTCCCCCATCACTCCCCAACCCCACACAAATA
>Ga0123355_10003915_pt1 | contig 21538 bp, 14 predicted proteins | sample TergutEmb28metaG_3_FD_89872 | JGI IMG/M metagenome (GOLD analysis project Ga0123355, IMG submission 89872) | Embiratermes neotenicus P1 segment gut microbial communities from Petit-Saut dam, French Guiana - Emb289 P1 | ecosystem: Host-associated > Arthropoda: Insects > Digestive system > Gut ...
GGGGGGGGGGTGGTTTGGGGGCTGTGATAATAGGTTGTGTTGTCTATGGTTTTCAATATGGTTTGTGGGTTAGTATGTTTGACGTCTTCTGGGTTCTCTTTGGGGTTGTTGTTCTCGGTGGGGGTTTTTGGCCTCGAGTTTCCATTTTGTGTGTGTGTGTGTGTGCGCGTGCGCGTGGCTTGGTGCATTTGGTATTTCTACAAGAGAGAAAAAACATTTCAACAAATGTGAAAGAATGTAGGGAGGATAAACCAATATGGCGTGTGTCTTTGTTTATGTTTTATGTTTTCTGGTACTTGTTTCTTTGAAACTGTTAAAATCACAATATGTTTGTGTTCTGTTATTTGTTTTGCTGTACCCCCAGGTGTTTCGACAGAGAGAAGGTGGGGGGAGGGATGTGGTTGTGTATGACACAAGCAGTGTTTGGTTTATTTGCAGGGACTTATGGCATACTTGTACAAGTGCTTGCTGCATCTGAACCAAGCCCCAGGTGGCATGTTGTTCAGCCCAGCTCTTCCCAGCTTTGCTCACACTGTGCTTGATCTGTTTGAGGAGTACAGCCCTGCGCAGGTGTCTACACTTGTTCTGTGTTCCAGTCTACTGCGAGAGTATGCCACAGATAGAGTGCTTGCTATCATGAAGCAGCAGCTTAGTACCAGGTATGGTGTGGACCATGGTGCAGTTACATACATGGGCACTAACAACTGGTATGGTGTGGACCATGGTGAAGTTACATACATGGGCACTAACAACCAGTATAGTGTGGACCATTGTGCAGTTACATACATGAGCACTAACAACCGGTATGGTGTGGACCATGGTGCAGTTACATACATGGGCACTAACAACCGGTATGGTGTGGACGATGGTGCAGTTATATACATGGGCACTAACAACCTGTATGGTGTGGACCATGGTGCAGTTGCATACAGGGGCACTAACAACCGGTATTGTGTGGACCATGGTGCAGTTACATACATGGGCACTAACAACTGGTATTGTGTGGACCATGGTGCAGTCACATACATGGGCACTAGCAACTGGTATGGTGTGGACCATGGTGCAGTTACACATATGGACACTAACAAATGGTCTTGGGATGGACCATATTGTGGTCTTATACATGGGCACTAACAACTGGTTTAATGTGGACCATGTTGCAGTGATGTACACAGTGCACTAACAGCCAGTATGTTGTGGACCATTTTTGGTCTTATATGTGGGCCAGAACAGCTGGTATGGTGTCAGCCATGTTGTAGTCTTGAGCCTTTATGTTCTGAGATAGCAAAATGGAAGCAAAGATTCTAGACAGAATGTTTGCAGGCATTTCCTGAATCATGTGAAGGTTATGAGAATTGAAATGGAAAATGTTTTCTTTTAAGCCTTTTTATCCGCAGCTTGGTGATTTGTGGATCGAATATGAAGTTACATGTGATATAGCACTGAACAAAATAATCTGATTGCACACAGGGCAGTTCCAGCTGCTGCAGATGCCCTGGCACTAGTTTTGTTGTGTATTCAGCGCGGTTCTCCAGAGCAAGCTGTTGCAGTTCTCGACTCACTGTCGACCACCAGTCTTACCAACATCTTGTCAGATAATCCTAGCCTCTTACTGGAAGAGCAGTATTCGTCTGTTGCTCACACCGGCCCATCTTCATGTGCATCTCAGACATCATCAGCTTCCACCACTCCAAGCAACACGTTGCTTTCAAATACCAGACAGAGTATCCATAGCTTCTCTGAGCTATCCTCTGTTCTCATGGACTCAAAACCAGCAGTACTAGCTGATGTGTTGGCACACTTGGTTACAGTGTCAAAGTTTGCAACTCTGCAGGAAATATTGCAGGTAATTTACAGTAACTTCACTTTTTTGGTAAACTGTAGTTGTTATGTTGGGTAGCCTGTACATTGAAATTTCAGTATAGTGAAATCATGGGATGACATAAAATCATGCTCATAATGATGAAATTTGTCTACTCTGAAACATGTTGCAATTTTCAGACTGATAGTTATGAACAAAAAAAAAACCAGAAATTTAGTACTTCCACTTTTTGGATTGTTGTCATTGTATACATTATGTCAAGGAAAAGCTATTCAGAGATTTATATTTCACATTGTGAATTAGCTTTCTTCATACAGTGAGCCATTTTGCGAGAAAATGAACTTTGTGTCGCGCAGGAGTGTGGACTAATGATGACCCAAGTTAAATTCATGTGACAACATAACTGTGGACTGTCCACTCCCAAGTTTTAGTCTAAATCTGTTGGACAATTTCACAGGTGCTGCATAATATGGGTGTTCAGATGCAACTTCATGTTTGCGTGATTTGTGATTTTGCACAGCATTCTGAGTGCGATGGCACATTGTCCGGTAATCCGGTACAATGTTGTGGAAGGCCTCCAGACTTGCTCTTCACTGCACCTTATTGACTTGCCTCTGCTTTCCCATTATCTTCAATTTGTCGAGTTAGCTGACCTTTCTCTTGCATTTCTTCATTTGCTGTTTCCTTCCTCTGCTTTATTCCACTTCCCTGACCTGCCACAGGCTCTGTACATTTCTGTGCCCATCCCACAACTCGTCTCCTCTTGGCTTGCTATGACTGTTCCCCTAACCCACCCATTACCTATATAATACAGTCGTTTCTGCCGTGAACTTATTGTTCTTTGATGACCTTGGAGATGGAGACAGTAAGTTCCTCTGAAACATTGGTGACAAATTACCAATAAACATTTCGTCATCGGTTTCCCTTTGTTCATTGGGTTTTATGCAGGGAATGTTCGGAAGCTTACATTAAGTGCTCTGCTTTTCAGGTTTTCTTAGAGTACATACCGTCCCGAATTGGCATAGCAGGTTCCTCAGCAAGCAGTGTACTGCAGATGTTTCTGGAGCAGTACTTTGCTTGGTACTTCGGTGCCACCGGAGAAGAGAATGTGTCATTGTATGACACGACGACTGTTGAGGCATTGAAAATTGTGGTGAGGTCGTACTTGAGTGACATGCAGCGGCACAACCAAAGCATGCCACGGAAGAAGATGCAACAGAATATTGATTCTGAAGAGTCAAAAAGGAAAATTACAAGCAACAGAACTGGATCTTTGTGGGAAAATCACTCACACAAAAAAGTAAACAGCTTCTTTCACATTCTTGCATTTTAATAAATTTAAATCATCTGTTCCAAGGTGCAGTTCATCTGTGTGATACATGATCATGAAAAGAGAATGTATGATGCAACAGCTTATGAGTATCGCAGTTCTATGCATTGTAATACGTGAGTGGTTTAGTTGGCAGGGTCATGGAAGTGCAAGTCTTCTGGGTTGTTCTATCATGTTGAATGGTAAATACTTGCGAACAGTTGGAGTTCGTATGCTACATCAACTGGGAAATACTGCCTGACAGTTTTCTGGGTGGTGATGCTTTACTGACTGGCAAGTGCAGAGTGCCTGTTGTATCAGTAACTGTCATGATGTGCTGGTGGATGCAGGTTTCATCTGTCATAAAGATGTCATGCTCGTGGGAAAGACGAAAGTGACACACTGTAGTGTGCCTCAAAGGATTGTACTGCATTCACAGATTCAAGCAGTTTTGAACTGCTGCTTGCTTTATCTGATCACATTGAGCAGACAAACACATTTCTAGCTGATGCAATCTGTAGTTCCTGGTTGTTGTAGCATGCCCTGTATAGTATGATGAGGCCACAGAAAGGAGTCTCATGGGTTCGACCATCCACCTTCCTCGAGCTGTTATGATCCCACTTTAGCCATATAGACATTTATGTTCATTGCGATATCCACAAGTACAGGAATTGTCATGTGGAGAGTACTAGAAAAAACAGAAGCTGAGACTGAGTAGCTGCAGAGTGATTACAGCTGCCTGTCCTATATAATATTGTGGTCTTATTGCGTGATCAAGTCACATTTCACTGCCATTGTTACCAATGAAATGACGCTTGGTCACCATGGTTTGGTAAGGGCTTGAATGAGACTTCTCTGTGAGGTATGTAGGGGAATAAAGTGGCCAGTGTGTGATGTTGACTACCCATCCCCAATCTAGCACCAAGGTTAAAGGAAGAGTAGAGCTGTACCTCTCCTTCCCCTGTGGGTCTTCATGGCCTGTTCTAGGGTGAACTTCACCATCACCTTTTCTACTGAAACAGAGTATGTTCTCTGTGAGGTACAAGCTGTGTCCAAAGGTAGGCAGCTTGTTAGAAAGGACGGTTTGTTTGTGTGAATGTCGAGGGGAGATCCAAAAGCAGAAATTTAAAGTGAAATAATAGCAGCACGGACCAAATACCATACAAAAAAAAATGTTAAAATTAGGAACAGGTAGCAGATGGAGACTGTGTCAACAGTATGAGGGGACAAGGAATTGCAGGAAACAACCATGCTAGGCACTGTACAGTTACTGGGAAAAGTACTGATGTGCAGATACAAAACTTTTTCATGGGAAATAACATAATATGTGATATATACTGTCACAGCAGTTCAGCTGCAATATTGTGTGTTCTAGAAATGTGTTTTGTATCAGGTATATAATTGTAAATACCCCATACAAAAATTATTATTATTATTATTTTAACGCTATTGTTGTTATAAGTGGCACATGAAAGCAAAGGTGATACCAGTTGTAACAGGGGCAGTTGGAACCATTTCAGAATCACTCAGACATTACCAGAGCAACATACCAGGAAAGCACACAATTAAGGTACTACAGACAACACCCATATTGTGCGCTGCACACAAACTGTGGGAAGTGCTAATGTAAAAATACAAAACATATTTCATGGGCAAAATAACATTACATGTAGCGCAGACTGTAAACGCAGTACAGCTGCAACACTGTGTACACTAGAAACATGGTTTGATTCAGGTATATAATTGTAAATATCCTGCATAAAGGTGATAACAAGGATGATGATGATGATGATGATGATAATAGTAATAATAATAATAATGTGCACAAGCGTAATAATGTAGTGTGCCAGTTGGAACAGCACATAGCTGATTGCTGCTCAGCATCAAAACCAAGGACAGAGTTTTGATGTGCAGAGAATATGCTAGGGTGGCTATAACTATAGCAGAGTCCATCTTGCAAAGCTGGTAGTTCTTGAGGTAGTCTAAAAATTTCATGTATCTTATGGTTCATTACTGTGCTCACAACAGCCCGTGAGATCCCTATCCTGAGCCTGATGGATCCAGTATTTACTGTCCCATCCCATTTCTTTAAGATCCATTTAATATTGTCCTCCCATCTTACAAATGGTCCCTTTAGGTAACCCCAGCACAACGCTTTGTGCATTTCTCTCTTCCCCCATATGTGTTATTTGCCCTGCCCAGCTCATCTTCCTGTATTTGGTCACCCTAATATTTTGTGAACAGTACAAATCACTGTGTCATGAAAGTAACGCATATTTATGCTCTGATGTGACAGGTACTTTTTGAAGAAAAACGATCAGCATTCTTGGAAAAGATGCCTCCATATTCTGGTGACCTCTCCAAACGGCTGATCTCTCTGCAAGAAGGCATGGGCTGTGCATCACAAAATGTGGAACCGGTGCAGCCTGGTGAGAATGCAGCAACTAACACTTTGTTTAAACTGCAGGTAAGTCTGGATTCTGCCTACTTGTGTAACACTTTGAAGCTTTGAACTCTTTAATTAGTATATACAAGTTATTTTCTACCTCACAAAGAGCATGGTCTTTTCATTATACAGACCATTCGGTTAATCCTTTAATGCCGGAATTAAATCCCTCCACCCAATGCAGCCTGCCAGAATTTTTTACTGGGGTTTTAAATTTTATTGCTTGCTGTTAAAAATAAACATATCTCATAGATTTCCTTCAAATTTAATTAAATAAAATTTTGCCCTCTGGTTATGAATTTGTTAATCCAGGAAAAGATGTTCACCTATTTTCATAATAAATTTAGGCCTGTGAATCGCATGCATTATATAAAATGTGCTGTAAACAGTTTGTTACTCACATTATTGCGGCTGCTGCAGAAGGTCTGTGGCACCTTGGATCACTGTTTTATAATGACACACAATATTCACAATTGAGGTGTTATACAAATTTACTTTGGTATGACATTCCGCTAAACAAGGCACCACGCACAAGCCCACATCACATCTGGCACATTTATACACTGTGCCCTTTCTTTGGCCACGAGAAGAACGCAGATGACAGGGCAGTTGGGTGGGTGATTTTACTGGCCAATGTTTGCTATTGTGACTCTCAAGTCAGAAAACATTTTTTTATTCCAAGTCTGGTGTCAGCAATCAGAATTTCACTGATGGCTTCCTCCTGGAGTTTGATTTTTTTCCTGGCCATTGCAGTAGACACCTACAACAGTCTGCCATATTTACACCCCTCTGTATAACTCGGCACAGTTGCAGTAACCCAATGCTGCTAAGATATCAACATCTTCTACAGTGACAGCAAAACAGATCTAAAGCCACGATGTGACTAGTGTAAAAGTTCCAGCTATTCGAGGGTACCCAAGACATTTTTAGGAGACTGACGGCTGTTTGTTGCATGTTACTACCCCACAACCCCTACAGATTACCCCAGCACTACAAGAGGCACTCCTGTGGCCGAAAACATCGATTTTTGTGGATATCTCCAATTTTTGAGCATTAGTTTTGTCTGAATTGTATGGGTACAGTACGCCACTGACAACCTTTTTGGACAACAACTAGAGTTCGATTCATAGGACAGTGTTGATATTTCAACCCACACTGAACTGTAGGGCAAGCGATAAACAAGGCGAGCTGTCTCGAACAGCATTACTCAATGAAATAACTGCACAGTTGTTATGTGTCAAGATATGAATCAGGGTATTTGGAGGGATTTAGGAGGTGGAGGGGGTCCATTCTGGCTACACAGAGAAACCCTGACCTTCAAGGTTCCTGCAGCATACCACAAAACAGTGGTATTTGAGATGGGAGTGAACAAAATTTCTCCAAAATTCGACACACTATTTTCGACGTCTTTAGAAGTCGTTCAGCGTTAAAGGGTTAATGCTGTGTAGGGAAATAATCACCATTTGTGTTGCTGGGCGAGTAGTTCCTGATGTATTGAAGGATCATAGTTCCTGCATCTTTTGGAACACACAGTATATGTGTGAGAAAACACCTTGCATTGCATAGGTGAAGGCGGCAAAGGAAAGTAGGTGGTGAACCTGTGTGGTGAAAGGGAATTGTGCTGTTGTGTGAATGCACCAAGCAATATGTATTTCTTATTGTGTGTTCCTGATTATTCCTGCTTCTTCTCCCATTCATTAACCTAAATAAACAGTATTCTCTTGATAACCAGTCCTGTGGGATAATTTAAATAATCCATGACCATGCATTAAGGTAACGGTATGTGGTAACAAAACCCACTAAGGCATATAAACGTATAAGAGTGTCTTACAAACACAGTATGCCTCCTAGTTGGTTCAGCCACTCTTGTGGCCATCCTCAGGGGTGTGCATTACAAAATATATAATACAGGAGGTTTTGAACTAGAGCACTAAGTGCAAGATACTGAGTTACTTGGCATCTCATGAGGATGGTCACAAGAGTGGCCAACACATGTAGGAGGCATGCTGTGTTCATAATGTAAGGTATTCTTGTATTTGTGTCTGTTGGTTTTGTTACCATATCTAATCTTCTGTGATAAATTGCATTGTCACAGCCCAGAAGAGTTGAGTCTTCACCACCACTGCTATGAAAATCTCAATGCATGATTTTCTAAATTCTTGTTTTTCCATTCTGGTATTCTATGTCCCATATAAACTCTGTCTGTACCATCTGTTCTCTTACAGTGTCTGCTGTGTTCTGGGAAACTCCCCCATGAGTGTTTGGTTGAGGTGCACCAGTTTGTACAGACACACCCACAGCTCCATGGAAACCTGAGCCTGCAGGTTCTCTGTGTGCCAGCACAAGAAGCTGCCACCATTCTGCTTGATTTCTGTCCGCATGCCCTGTTACAGTACACTAAGGTAATAGCATTGTATATAGGAATTAGTGTTCCTCGTCTGTCAGTCATGTGCATGGTCTGTGTTTGTATGTTATATTGGATAGTTTATTGCAGCCTCTGCATCTGCCATTGGAAGAGATTTGACTAAGTGAAATTAAGTTTAATGCAGTTTCATATTGAATCAAATAGAATGAAAATAAAAACTGAGGATTCATAACTTTGGGGATGTGTTGCTTGTGTCTTTGTGAGAATTGTTCATATTTTGAAGGAACATGGTTAACTGTTCACACAATAACTTAGTTGCACATTGCAGAAGACCTGAATCTTATAATGTTAATTTATAGGGCAAAAACATACATATTATGTGGGTGAGTTAGAAAGTGTCCACAAGATTTTATTTACATTATTATTGTATTGGCAGCACTGGTAGTTGCAGTCTTGACTGGAAGTACAGACACACTTAATCACTGTCTTGCAGTTTCAACCTTGAATGATTAGCAGTCACAATATGGTGGCAGTGTTGATATGGCCACTGCACCGATGCACCAAAGAAGACCAGCATGCAGTAAACCAATTTTGTGCACTGTGATGTACCAGGGGGGAAAATGCATCTAAGACTTTAAGCACATCATGGTAAATCTGCATTACCACAGTAGACTGACAGGTTCAGAAAGGGTAGTGCAAGTGCATCTGATGCAAAATGAGAAGACTGACCTTCCACATCCACTGCCGATCACATCATTGAATGAGTCAGTGCCATGATTCTGAGAAACAGAAGTGCGACTGCTGATGAGAAGGCAAATCAGTCATGGTTCGACCACAGTCAAGGCTTTCATAAGGTCTTAGCAGCATGGATTGCAGCATCTCACTGAAGAATACAAGTGCAAATGTTCGGATGTCTGCTGATCCCCTTTGAATCACTAACGGAATTAGTGTGATACCTTCTGAGGTGGATCATCACTAGGGACAAGACGTGGATCCACTACGATGATCTGGAGAGCAAGTGCCACAATATAAAATGCAAGCATCTGCTATTACAGATCGTGAGAAAGTTCAAAATGCATCCAACAATTAGAAAATGCTGCTGATTGATTTTCTGTGTTTCATCATGAAAGGGATGCAGCAGTCAAGAATTACTCATTAGTGTTGTGTGTTGTGTGACAGTCTGAAGCCAGACTTTTTAAGCAAACATTGCACTAATTGCGAAGAATACATTGTGAGTGTTTTGTGACCCACTCACATATAAAGAAGTACACAGATGCTGTGCTAGTTGCTAGTAAGGAGGTTGGTCTGGAGTAAATACTGAGAAAAATAGTTTATGTTAGTGTCTTGTGAACAGGATGCAGGACAAAATGAAAACATAAATACGGCTATTAAATTCTTCAAAATGTGTCGGAGTTCAAGTGTTTGTGAATGGCACTAACGTATGAAAATTGTGGGCATGAAAAATAAAGAGCAGATTAAATTAGGATGTCTGCTGCAGTTTAATACAGAATCCTTTTTTCTTTTTGATTGCTATCTGATAATGTAAAGATTAAGTCATACAGAACTGTAATGTTGCATGTTTAGGTGGGTGTGAAACTTTGTCTTTCACATCAAGGTAGGAACATAGGCTGAGATTGTTTGAGAATGGGGTGTTGAAGAAGATACTTGAGAGTAAGACAGACGAAGTGGCAGGCGACTGGAGAAAATTGTGTCATGAGCTTCATTATATGTACTGTTCACCAAATATTATTAGGGTGAGCAAATCAAGGAGAGGGTGATTGTCAGGACATTTGGCATGAATGGGGAAAAGACAAGTGCATACAGCGTTTTGGTGAGAAAGCCTGAAGGAAAGAGATCACTCGGAAGACCTAGGTTTAAATGGGAGGGTCATACTAGAATTATTCTTAAACAAACAAATGTAAGTGGACTGTATTAACGTAGCTCAGGACAGGGACAGGTGGCAGGTTGTTGTGAAGACAGTATTGAAACTTCAGGTTTCATAAATTGCAGATTAGCTGAGGAAATTTTTGCTTCTCATGAAAGGGTTTGCTCCTTGAAGTTTCCATATTGCAGCTCAGTTTTCAATAACATTTAATGTCTTTGTTTTTGCATAGTAGAACTAAACATTGTCATTGCAGGACAGATTCAGCTGTGAGACAGAGTGGCGCAGCCTCCTGCTAATGCTACACAGGAAGGTGCAGGCCCTGGGAGACAACACAGTGTTGAAACCTTTATATCTGCAGGTTACCAACGGTAAGCTGCCCTTACCTGTGCCTTATCTTCCCCTCTGTCAGTGTGTCACAAGTCAAGAACCATTGAACATGTTACAGAATATACATTTGCGAATTTTACAGATATTTGTTGATGCTTTGATGCGTGGCATCATCAGGGTTCAGGTATTAGAACCCTGATGATGGAGCCATAGTTGGTCTTTGAAACACTCTACTGGAACTACCTGATGCAGAAATAGATTTTATTGAGTTTTGTCACTGTGGAAGCTGCAAGATGTAGAAGAATTGAATGTTTGATTCTGTGTTACAGATGTTTTTACCTACCTGTCACAGACTTTGTCATTAGAGGAGATGTGCAGAGTGTTACCACCTGGTGGGGAAAATATGTACCATAATTATGTGCAGATCTGTCAGCAAGTGGGACATGCTAATCATATCAAAGCACTCATTATGGCAACCGGCCAGCAGCTGTTGGCAACACTCAATCTGTGACCTGCTTAATGTTGGTAAGTGTTGTGACTGTGCGTGCATATTGGAATGCTACCGGATGCACACCGTACAGTTCAGTGTGATGCTCTATCAGCATGTTCTGCCCTAAAGTGCATTATCTCCACCTCTGTTACTAGAAGATCTGTCACTGACCTCGAAAGGATCACTCAGCACATCTGATAGATGATCAACATATCTTGAGTGCTGTGCTGTGTGTCTCTGATCTGCAGTACAGATCAGTGTTACAGCCTCACTGTGGAGAGAAATGGACACATTTGCAAAGCGTCTACTCCAAACCTATTACACAGTTCTGCAGTACACAGTAAGAGTAACTGAGGGAACTTGCATCTGTGAACAAGTAATTTCATATACTGTGTCATTGGTGGGTGGCCATTAAACTATGTTAAACTGTGGATTAAAATGACCAGGCAGGTCACTTTACATGACATTTATGACTGTCAGGGAGGTGACTGAATATTGCTGTCTACTGAGATGTGACACTATGTGGCCTAATGGCTGTGGATTGATGTTTCAGACGAACGTGCAGCACTGTCAAATGCATTGCACATGACAGCAGTCGTACAGAGTTACGTTGGGTCTTCTGCCCCCCCACCCCCCACTCAACCCTATCTGTAAATGTTCTTTGAACTATGTGAGATTTGAGGTTCTCTCTAACAGTGTTACTGAAAGTTTTGTGGGATGTGATAGTGTGTCATTGTGTGTGGGGCTTCTAGTGTTGCAGAAGATTCTAATACCTCCAGCTGAAGGGTCAAGCAGGTGCCAGCATTTTGAAGGATGATAGTGAGTTTATCATCTGTCTTCCTGGACTTGACTGCTTACCTCAGAGATGAAGGCATTATAGTCCTTCGAAGCACAGGCACTACATACCATGAGACACAGTGCCACATCCTAGAAGAACTGAATCTCTTTGTGATGTAGGTTATCAGCCCAGAATGACAGATGCTCTTTTGTATGTAAAGGGTATGCTGTGATTGGATGACTGGCACATATCTGTCACATGACCTGCCAGTGGGTATTCAGATTTGATGACTTTATGTGTCAACATGACCCACAGGTGGGCACTGAGATTTTGTGACAGACACATGTCTGTCAGCATGACCCACTAATATTTGATGACAGACGTATCTGCCAGCATGACCTGCCAGAGTGTACTGGGGTCTCTTTCTCTGCATGGATCTTTTAAGAATGTGTGGATCTACACCTTAACTCCCCTATACATCTTCATGGTATACTGCTTTAAACACAGAGACAGTATATAAAAGTGTCTTTTAACAGTTTTCCTCCTAGTACTCCTCTCGGTTATAGTTTGTTTGAAAGTTTTTAAGATTGTTTTCTTAATTTCATTGTGTTGCTGTGGCCGTATTGTTCTGCCGCAGTGATTTGCAAACAGTAGTGGTATTTATTGCATTATACACTGTGATGATGCAGCAGCAGTTCCTTTTGTTCTGATGTTGAGAGATTTATTGACCACTGGTGAACTGATGATGGGCCTGTGGCAGTCAGCTGTTCCATGTGGAGAGATGCTTGAAGGTGAAATGTGTTGGACCCTACAGGCAGGAGATGACGTGCTAGAAGATACTTCAGAGCCACAGCTTTGGCAGGAGCATAACTCAAGACTTGCTGGGCTCATCATTTGTGCAGTGCCATCATGGGAGGAGCAGGGGGACCAGGCATCAATCTTGAGGTTTGGTAGGAATTCAGGTGTCTCCTGCTGCACGTGCTGTGAAACTGACATTATGAGCTTACAGGATGGAAGAGAAATTGAAGGGCGAGAATATAGGACAGACAGACAGACAGTAGATGTCATTTACACTGTTGGTAAGAAGTTTAATTAGTGCAAAATTTACTTGACACCAGAATAGAGTCAGCTTACTTACTGCATTTGCCTGAGTACAAGACATGAATCGTTGCCATACAATCACTCACAAACCGATGTGTTCTTTAGAGGCATTTCCCTGAAAATTGAAGGTTGCAAAGGAAGGTGTCTTGTATGTGGGAAGATGCGATACGTGCAGATGTACGTAGCAATGTGTGCTTCTGCGTGATTGACGGCAGAGCATGTGCCGGTGTGCAGTAGATGCTGTGTGCTGAAATGTCCTTAACATTTTTGAGGTTACTGTGTGATGTGACAGGCACATCACTGTGATACTGCATGTGTCTTTCTGGTCTGAACAGCACCACTGTCACAAAATCACTTATGCAAATTTGGCTTTAAGATTTGGCATTACATTTTGTATGCGAACCTCCCTAATACTTTCTGAACTGCATTTTTATTTCTCATTTTAGTACTGTGAGTAGGAATTCTAATGGTCATCTGGGTTTATATACCTTATAGTATAAAGGCTTCTTTATGACATTTCAGAGGAACAAACAAATGCCCCGTTAAAATCTTGAAACTTTCATTGAGTAGAAATGCTTCATATATTGTTAGCTTTGGTAGGTTGAACTTGTTTGGTGTCTCTGTGGCTGTACCAGTGCAGCCTGTGTGTGCTGTTTTCTCTATGCAGTAATTTCTTGCAGTGCACAGTATATATATTGTCTTACAGGAATGTGATGATCATGTATGTAATGGAGAGGTGGAATCACCAAGGTATTTGTTGTAACAGTTAGATAGGAATTCTGGATTTAGTGTACTGAAAATTTATTTTTGAAGTGAATGTTGTGACTCTCTAGTCATTTGTTTATTCTCATGTTAAACATGCTTATGATGTTGAATAGGATTTTGTTCTACCCTAATAAAATTGTTAAGAATGGTATGGTTTAGCAAACCTGCAATATCCTTCAGATCTCACCATCCTCTTATACCTGTTGTGTCCTTACCAACAGACTATGGTTTCCCATCCATCCCTTGTCAGGAGAAATGTCTTGGTGTCCTGAAAAAAGTTTTTGGAACTCGCAAATGTCTTGCTTTAGATTTCATAGATTTCTCATTTGCATCACTGCAGTAATGCAGTTTTTCTATATCCTACTCTGATGGTAATTGAGTTCAGTGTTTATTAACTTTGGTTTCATATGTGTGCTGGGGGAATCTGCTAGACATTTGCTTGGTGAAGTTGGCAACATTGTGAAATTGTAGCATGCCTTCTTCCGTTCTCCACTTGTTTTTCTGGTTCAGGTGGTGAAACAGAGATCTGTTCTGTGTGAGACATGGGTGGTCAAATTGATTGCTATTGCCATCAGGGTCATCTTGCTAGAAATGAAGTACTCTGAATGACAGCATAAGGAGTAAATACCCACAAATCAGAGGACAATGTGAAAATGTGGAATGTACACCTTGCAGCGCACATGGAGAGCGGTCAGATATTGCGAACCATGTGAAAACAAAAGAACGTAAACTGGTAGTGGAAAGCTGGACATCAAAAAACACAATAAACAATTACCTGTAAGTAAATAACCATGAAGTGGAAAGACAGCAGCACAAGGAGCAAGCTGAGCATGCCCTGCAGCAATGAACAGCCACAGTTTTGGATTAATGGACTGTGCTACAGCTGTAGTTAAAACTCTTTTCATCCAGAGATTCACATGCTGTCAGGTGAAAACCAGGGCAATTATCACAAAGGTTGTGACATCTTTTGCAGTGCAACCAGCAAGTGCTGATTGATGTGAAAGAGGTTTGTAGCATTTCACTCATGATTCATTCTTGTGATCGCTTGAACCTGAGGCCCGTCCACTTTCTTATTAGATGCTGTCATCCTGAGGAAGTGTAAAGGTGAATCTGGATTGAGAAATGTCTGATCTTTTGCCTCTTGTGTCTGGAATTCTTCAAGAGGTTTTAACTTGATGGAAAAGTGATAATCTGCAGATAACACAAATACAAATTCTTGGTGTAAGAAGAGGAATTAACAGTTTTTACGGCAGATTGCAAGAACAAACAACCAGCAGTTTGATCAGTGCTGAATGTTCTGCTCACACTGTGCGCAGAGCTGTTTAACATTTGCCGACTTCTTACCATTTGATATTCAAATATTAACTGGAAACATATACCAGCACTTTAAAATTTATGCTGTGCATGTCAGAGCCCTGAAGTCCTGTGAATTGACAGAAACAAGATGTAAAGCTGTCCTGGGACAGAGCAAGACGATGTGATAAGCCCTCACACCAGCTGTTGCAAGGACATAGATGTTTTTTCTGCCTTGAAAGCCTATGTCCTTTCCATTGAAATATGTCCTGTTACCCTTATGAATTACTCGAAAGTCCCATTGCAACTGTCATCTTTCATTTCCTTGCCAGTCAACTAAGAATTTTTTTGGTGCCATTCAGAATATTGAGAAGCACATCACAAGTATTCTTGAAATGAAAAGTGAAATAAGTACATGAACTGTTGCTGGTTGAGTGAACTGTGAAGAATTTAAAAGCTACTGTGATAATTTCCTGCACATCTTTAATCTGTGGACTGGACTGGCTTGAAAAAAATGCGTGATTGGAAGTGTGTTCAAGAATGCTGCTGTTCATAACAACTGTTGGCACTAATTGTATTGGGGATGAAAAAGAACTGCTGTACGGATTTCCATGTATGAAGGAATACTTTGAAGAAACGTTAAAAGAATGAAATGAGAATTCAGCCATGTGTTTTGTTACTGTAAGGAGGAGCGTGGAAGTGTAAAACATGTTTATTTGTTCACTTTTCATTTGCAGTTCCAGGTTTGAACACTGCTAAAGAACATAAATTTCATTTAATCAATTCCATGTCATCAGATGAGGAACAGACTGAAGCAAGAAACTGTGGAAGCTTTGATCATAACAAAAACTCACCAGGTTTCTCTTTTATGCAGTTTTATATATCAATCTTAAATGAGAAAACCTTTCTTGCAGAAATTCATTACTCAGACAGATATTCCATAAATGATGAGCCGGGTCCTTCTGCATCATGGCTGCAGTAAGTTACACATAGTAATACAGTAAATGTATTGTAATAATGTCACCACAGTATTTTGTTGGCTGTTTTGTAAATGTATGAACAGCAGATTTTGTGAATCTTCCTCACACAGTGTGTCACTGTGTCTGTGTGCATGCACACATGCGCGCTATACCGTCTGCCTTCGTAATACAATGAAATGTTGCTTGGCAAGTGCGCAGTTTTATTTTGGGATCTGTTTAGCATTGGATCAAAATATAATGAATGCACATTTGTAAAAGTGTCTTAAGAAGTGGTCTTACAGCACAAGTGTATATGAACCCCAGCTTTTCTGAGAAAATCCTGATTTTTAAATCTGTATTTTGTCTCCCCCCAAGTGTTCCAGGTGTTAGTTAGCAGTTCCTGAGGATGGTCCAGTTTGTCTTAATATTGTGGGAATGCTTCATCAGACTTAGACATAAACATAAACACCCTTTTATCTGTTGTCATGATGTGTCTTCTGTCAAATAGACATTCATTCCTTTCAACACCTATTGTCTTACATACTATTAAGTTCTTGGTAATTTTATGAGACAATTAGTGAACTTCGCTGTTTTCTTAAATTGAACTGCTGGTGATAGTGCAGTCAGCAGGGTGACTCACAGGCTGTAGGCTGGATAATGTGGGTTTCATTCCTTGTAGAGACGACAGGTTTTTGCTATACCACCACACCCAGCCTCCTGTACAGTGAGAGGATGAAGTGGCAGAAACTTGAAGATGTTGCGTGGAATGCTGAATTTGGGAATGCATGGAGCCCAGCACCACTCCCCACACATTGCATAATGCTGAATTAAGCACAGTTGTAATTTACCTTATTTAGCATACCAATGTTACCAATATACATTACCATTACCCAATGTGTTATTATCACTGTAGTGCTACAGTTTCTGTTTAATGCCTTTCTTTTTAACAAACTTTCACCAAGAAACTTTATTTTTGAAGGAAAGACATAACTTTTACTTTAAAGCAATTTGAATTTTTAAATTTGCCTACACATTTGTCTGATAATCACCTATTCTGAAACTTTTTACGTCTGTACATAATGCAGTGTGCAGTATATTCTGTGTTTTGTATGATACAGGAATGTGTATTGTCAACTTTTTGAATCAGGTGGTGATCACCGGGCTCTGCTGTGTTCTGAATCACATATCGTATGTTGTGCATAGCAAACAGATCCATTCAAACTCACCTGCAGCTACTGTTTCTGTTATTAACGTATTTTACAACACAAATATTGTACCTGAAGAGAAGATAAGTTAGTGACAACAGAAAATGTCAGCAGGGCAACACACTTGGTGCTGTCACCTAACAAAGCACCTAAGGAACACGTTAACAAGGATAGCGTTCATAACCAAAGTTTTTAACATGAGTACGTGCGTCTTCGTTTGGTACAATTTTACTCCAACTTGAATTTTCTCCACAGATTTTACTAAAAATCTTGAAAGTAAAATGTTACGATAGTTGGTCCACAGGAGCAGAGTTGTACTGTGCAGATGGACAGACAGACATGACGAAGATCATATTAACTTTTTGAAAGATAATGCGCCAAATTGTCTGTTTTGGTTTATCAGTACTCCAGCTGTAGACTGTTAGTGTGTTTGCTGTTGAGACTCTGCAACTTGCTGGGTAGCAACAGCTAACACTGGTGTTGCGTGTCGGTTAGCAATTGACATCTGTGGCATGATGTCTGTCACAAGCAAGGTGAGTGTTGATGCATAAGGGCGTGTTGTGTTGTTGATGTGTGAAAAAACTCGACAGGTCTTACATTACGTTCTTTAATTTTTGCAGATTTTGAGTCCACGTCTTCACATCTGTACCTCGCAGTTCTGAGAGCAGAGAGCTGTCATTCCAGGATGCCAGTGTGTAAGTGCAGTTACCTTTAATTAAAGTAATTTTGTGCCTTGTAGATTTTGAATTAACATAATATTTAGTGACAAACAGCATAACAATGTGTATCAAGGCACAACTGTATGTATTAGCAAGAGTAAAACTTAAGACCCTGTGGACGCCATGAATGCATTTGGGGGGAGTGTCAGTACAGCTCCACTAGTGCTTAACCTCAGCACTGGTGTGTGGTCATCTTCATGCTGTGGCCACTTTTCCCGAAGAAAGAGACCCAGTGCCCACCGAGTGGTGGCTGGGTCGGCCCAGTGGGCAGTGTGGATGCTTTGGAGCAGAGAAAAAAAAAATCTTGTCCCTGTCAGGAGTCAAACCACGATTCGTCGGTTGTGCATACCGTAGCGTCGTCACTGTACTGACTGAGATACCTACTCATAGGCGGTAGGCGGTGGAATCCAGAACAGTTGCTTTGTGCATACAAACGGTCCTCAACTTGCAGAATTTCAAGTTACACAATTTTGAAAAAGTAAAAGAGAGTAATCATTTTTCCTTGGGGTATAATTGCGCAGTGAGAAGAATACTGCTGAGCGATGCCACAGGCGGCAGGGTGGTCAGGTTTCACTGTCCTGCAGTTGGGATGTCAGTAGGACTCCCCTAGTTTGCAAAACATTCCCATTCAGGTGGTCTCCTAACACCAGCGCCTCCTCAGAGGGCGGTGTTTTCTATGTGTGTGTGTGTGTGTAGACTAACAGTACAGTGCACTGGAACAGGTCATTACGCGTGCTGTTCATGTTTCTTTACGTGTCTGTTGCACGTGTTGCGACTGCATTTAGTAAGACACGCAACTTCTGTACTTGCGAATTCTGTAACTGTAACTGCTGCTACGGAGAAACAGCCACAGTTGGTGTTGTGTTGTTCCTTCGACTTGAAACCCATTGACTGGTTGTGCAATGCATCTTGTTAATCTGCTCGGCACTGTAGAACGCAGAATCCCATCCCACAAATTACACACCAAACTTCACCATCTGATTTCTTTGCTCTCCGGGCGTCGGATCGCTGAAGACCTCGATCGATTCGAAGTTCGTGTACTGAGATCCCGGAACCGGAGTCCGCAGAACTGCAGCTGTGAAGGTTGCAGCATGTCCCTTGTCCGGGGAACTGTCCGTAAACGGTCATATCCAGCAAGTGCAAACACACAGCCATCCTGACAGACGTGCAAGGGCTTCTCGCCGACTGTGTCAGGCCCGCAGTTTGTAGCAAACATGCTGTTTAATGATGAGCCGCGCGCGATTCAGAAGGCGCATTGTTGCCCACCTTGTCTGTGCGGATGGACAACCCACACCACCGGCGCTGAGTGGACATCTCAGGAGATTATCTCTTAGGACCAGTTGTCTTACGCAACTGGCTGGAAGGTGCAGTGTACTGGCGGTTTTTGTTCCGTGAGGTACATCACCGGTAACACGTGACAGAGCACCTGACCCAGACTTCCTGTGGACAGTGGATTGGACGTGGAGGCCCAGTCAACTGGCCTGCACAGTACCCGAACCTTAATCCTCTGGATTTGGGTGTTGGGAACGCCTGAAGACATCGCCGCTTGTAGACACTACCACTGACGTAGAGGTGTTACAGAAAGGAGTAGACAGTGGTTGTCAGGAGGTTCGAGAGAAACCACTGACAGCAGCTGCTGAAGCGGTGGTAAGAATATCGCCACAGATCAGCGGGCACTGGCCATGGAACACATGCTGACTGGGCCTCCTGTGCTGAGTGGCACACACCTCTAAAGTCTGCAACCCCTTTTTTAGCACCGTGTACCTGCACGGTTGGTCATATGTATACTGCGTCGGCCCTACCGGAACGTCTGTGTTGCGTCAGTACGTTAGCTGTGTTCCGACATCTTGCATGTGTGCAGGCCGGCGAGTTAAAACGTTCTTGCTCGGCGCAGATAAGCGGCAGATTATGCTGTTTCAGCGGCTGTTAGAATATGGATTTATTTCACCTTCAAAGCTCCGAAGGAACCGACTGACATGACGTATTGCAGCTGGACCAGCAACAAGATCATCCACATTCACTTTCGCAGCGAGCACTAATGTAGGGAAACCTCGTAAATATACAAAAGTGCTGACACGTGTCTATGGATTAATAGGCCAGCGAGATGGAATTGGAAACCTGCCGCACTTCGTAACGGGAAATAAAAAAAATAAGAAACATCGGGTAATGACGGTGAGGGCGACGCCCCGCTGCTGTGTGAGTTGTCCATATCAAGCCCTACTTCTTGACTTAGCCTTTTTTGTCCGTCTTCAGTAGTTACACTTATCGCGTTCCGATATCTTTCGTCTGGATAATTTTCGTATGTTGAAATTAACTGTGTTACGCAACAATGCAGCTTTTTGTTCGCGCGCGGTCGCTTGTTAGCCGTCTTGCAGCTGCTCTACACAGCTGCCATGTTCATTGTTAGGCCGACGGGCTGCCACACACAACAAACTGTCCCACGTCCTTTTGGCAGTACGGTGCTGTGTCACGTTGAGACGGCGTTTGTCCGTCCATGACCTACCAGTAGGTTCAATAATAGAATCGTTTGCCAGATTTTCATTTCCTCACAGAATGTTCCAGAAGAAGCGTGAATTTTGGTAAACTTGGCACAGGAAGCATACACGAAATTACATTTACGCATGTATCGTGAAAACTGACAGCGAGGAACGCCTTGTTACAGTGTGCTAGCTGTGTCGGAGGGTGCGCCATTTGCAGCGCCAAGCCTTACATTGTCTGCTGGTTTTGCGCTAAACGGTGTTCATTTTGTTGACTATCAGAGCGTCGTCAAAATGCAGAGTGCGGATGTACGCGGACTTGTGATTCTTCGCTGAAGTCCAGCGCGCAGGTACGCAGTGACAGGCTGTAGCCTGTGGTCTACACGGTGCCTGACAACAAAGACCGGCCACTGGCAAAGTGCCTGCCGGTCGCTGAAGATTGGAGTCCGAGGATTATGAATCTCTCGGTCCCTTCTAACGGCACACAAAAATAAGCAGCATTTCACAACTCTGTCAACTAAAGTCCCGAAGCCCCAAGCACCATCAGCACTAACACTACGTAAAGTTCTGGGTCCCACACAGGCTTGTATTCAGTGGGTACCGGGATAAAGCGGCCGGGGCGTGAGGCTGACCACTCATCCTGATCTACTGCCGAGTTAAGAATGAGTTCAGCTATACCTCTATTCCACGTGTAGAGGGACGACTGTACCTTTACCTTTACTGCAGCTTTACTCTAAGTTTTAAGCGGACCAACCAACCTCCAGAGGCAGAATGTACAGAAATGTAATTTGTGACGTGACGTTCAGACAGGCTGGCAGTGCCGTTGTTAATGGCGTATGGGTGTTAAATGTGCACTGTTTGGTACTTCAGTTAGCGGCTGAAATTAATGTGAAAGTTTGGTTTTATTTTGATGGCAAGTGGTGTTTTGTGTTTCGTTGCCATTTTATTTGTGTGATTTGCGCAGTATATTGTTAAACATGTTCCAGTACCTTCCTCTGCAAGACAGTGTAATGGTAATATTAGATATTGTGTGTTTGAACTGTGCAATGTTGCAGGGTACATTCTTACCTAATGTTACAGCGAAGTAAATTAGGTCTTTGAAGCATGAAGGTACAAGGGAAGACACTGCATTTATTATGGGCATGGAAACGGGAAGATTTGCGATTTTGAACGTTTCCGGCCTGTTTTCCGCTTCTCTTTCTGGTAGAGATAGGTTGGAGGCAAATTGGAACTTTTGGAAGTGGACTGTTGGCAGTGTGCAGCTGAGCATTTAGGCTGAGTTTTGTGTGTGTGTGGATGGCAGCAGTGTGACAGTTGGTACCTGTGGGTACCGACTGGGCTGAGGAAAGTTACGGAACAGCTTGATTTGTGTGTGGTGGGCAGCAGTGTGACTGTTGGTTACTGTGGGTACCGACTGGGCTGAGGAAAGTTACGGAACAGCTTGATTTCTGTGTGGAGGGCAGCAGTGTGACTGTTGGTTACTGTGGGTACCGACTGGGTTGAGGAAAGTTACGGAACAGCTTGATTTGTGTGTGGAGGGCAGCAGTGTGACTGTTGGTTACTGTGGGTACCGACTGGGCTGAGGAAAGTTACGGAA
>Ga0123355_10003916_pt1 | contig 21535 bp, 18 predicted proteins | sample TergutEmb28metaG_3_FD_89872 | JGI IMG/M metagenome (GOLD analysis project Ga0123355, IMG submission 89872) | Embiratermes neotenicus P1 segment gut microbial communities from Petit-Saut dam, French Guiana - Emb289 P1 | ecosystem: Host-associated > Arthropoda: Insects > Digestive system > Gut ...
CTGTCAGAATATATATATGTTTATTGAAAGATGGGTTTTAAATGGTACTAAGGATAGGTAATGCCCGATCCTTGAAAATCAGTTGTAATCCTTGACCCTCACCACGCCTACATAACACCTACTTAAAGGCGAACCGCAGATGTAAAGCTGACAGGCGGACGGTGAAATGAGAGACAGCAGACAGAAAAGGAGGACGGCTGTAGCAAGGGGCGCTACACTGTGTTGATTTTATGGCTGATTTGTGAAATGTTTACTCTAAATGTATTACACGGAAAAGGGGACATCTTGACCCCTGGAAATGGAAAGGATACTCTCTCCCGAAAAGCCAGCAACAAACCAGCCCACGATGTGTACCAATCCAGAAGGGGGCAGGTCTCAAGTGCGTCGCGTCGAAAGCCTGCAGCCGGGATGGAGTACTCAGTGTACTGATAAGGCTACGATATCATGGTTCGCTGCTCTGGACGGGCAAGAGTCTCATTTCTGCAAAGTGTCCACACCAACTCTGGGACCCACCCAGCGTTCTTCTCAGTGGGAACAGAGAGAGCTTTCCTTGGAGAAAAGCAGCCGGTAAGCTGATTACTCACAACCGCCCAGTGCCGAGGCTAAGAACACGTGCAGCTGTACATCCATTGACCTTTATACCTTCATAGAGTGTAGGGGGACAACTTCACGTCTTCACGTTCACGGCTTTGCTTCAAATATATTGAATGACTTCGGATTTTATGTGCGGTACCGGGTGTGTCATAGCACAGGGCTGAATGATATATAGCATTTAGCTAGAATTAGTAGGCAAAGGTCTGATAAAGAGGGAAATTAAACTTCATTGTACTTCTGATTATTGCAGTAATTCATGCAGGACCTAATTCAGCGTATCAGCCGACTAGTATCTGTACTGTACAATACAGTTTTAATTGACATAACATGAAAAGGAAGGAGGGAGTGAAAACAAGTCAAAGGAACAGAAAAAGCACAGGCACCATTAAAACACTGTTTTATACAGCCATTAGCGAGCTGGTAAAGAATTATGATGGAGCATCACGTCACAGAAATAATGAATGTAGGCACATGTAATGTCCGGTTTAACGAACCTCTATTACCGAACTGTGCTGCGCAATAAATAACAACAACTCATGCAAAAGCTGTAACACACTGCAGATAGACATAAACACACACACACACACACACACACACAAATAAAACACAACAAAAAATGGCTACCCACACAACATTCGGACGGCCGTTCTCCCAACATGGGCACCGGCACTAGTAATCATGTTATGTAAACATCTTTGTTTTAGGCCTTAGTATTTCATTTTACCCAGGAAATATATATTCGGAGTAAAGCCGCCGGGGCGTGAAACTGACAGCTCACCTCCATCTGCTACTCATGTTAAGAATGAGTGGCGCTATACTGCCACTCCGCCCATACGCCTTCAAGGCGCATGTTTACTAAATGCTGGATTGCTCTGATTTACGACACAAAAAAGGGTGGCGGGCTTTTTGCATATGGCAATGAACATTTGCTTCCATAAAAAGCATGGAATTTGTCGACATGCTCAGAAACTGTTTAAGTTTTATTAATTCCAACCATCTTTACACAACAATATTATAGGTTAGATGTTTAGTTAAGCAAGCTACATGTTTCGGCCTTCGTGGCCATCATCAGGCTTACAAAAGATTGGTATCAATTAAGGTACAAAAAGGGGGGTGGGTGGGTTGCTGTACCTATGGGATCCCATGGTACATATACTTGATATATACACAACGGGATGGAAACAATTCACTTTAGATCAGAAACTGTTAGCTTACCAAGAACGACACTCTTACATGGATTTGGTTAGATAGTTACTTATTCACTAAGTAACTTATATGCTTGACCAATATCAACCTTCACCAGCTACACTTAGACACAATAAAGATTTCGGGCTTGCAGTAGTGGCAGAAGCCGTTTGCTCATGCGCAGAAAACAACAAATGGGAAGAAGAAGACAATGAAGTTGCAGAAACTTGCCTCTCTGGCAAGAATAATACAATTTTGCTTCTAGGTCAGAGAATTCGGGGTGCTGTCGTGCTGAGCAAGATAAATGAAACGTCCACAACAGATTATAAATGACACTCCGATACAAAGGAGGAGGGTGGGGTATAAGAGAGACATAATGCTCTGAATTCTTCAGCAGACAGGTCGCACTGGTTTCCAGCAGATCCGAGAGGTAAGGGAAACGCCCGAAGCAGGTGAGCTGTTAACATCGCACAATTATCACCCGCGGGGAAACATGTTACGAAGCGTACGTACCGAACGAGACCTCTGTTACACACACAGTGCAATGGGAAGGTGAGTAACAAGACACACAATGTACGTGTAACATGATATTGGGGAGAGTTCCTGCAATATTGTTGCTGTGGAAAAGCAATAAGTATTACACATTCTGAGTGTGTGTCTGTAGTCTTAGGTATCCAGGATGCAATTCACATGCGCCACATTGTCGTCTGTGGTCGGTCTGGCTCTACAAAATGTTTCCACATTATATCATAATGAAAAGATTTTCGAAAAAGATGTTATTGAACATAAAATGTGCGTTTTCCTTTCCTCAGCTGTTGTTCTGACACATTTCTCATTTCAAAAGGAGCGAAAAGAGATGTGATCAAAAATATATATTGATCTGCATGTAAAGTACCTGTTATTCTTGTCAGATATTAATGGAACTTGAATCTCCTTGAGAGATTTCCGAAAAAATACGCAAACAAACAATGTCAAAAAAAATCCGTCCAGTGGGAGCCGCGTTGTTCCATCCGTGCAAACATATGGAGAGACATGACGAAGCTAAGACGCTTTTCGCAACTTTGCGAACTCGACTAAAAACGAATTTGAAATAAACGGCTTGACAGTTGTCGCGCCCCATCATAACACTCAATCCACGCATTTTCACAGAAAAATCTGTAGGAAAAGCTCAACACAATAATGAGCCCTTTTTTTAAGCTCATGGTTCCGTGCATCGTAATTCAATGTTAATAAAAATCCAACCAGGTGCAACAAAATATCTGCATCCTGTTGCATCTGGTTGGATTTGTATTAACATTGAATTAGGACGCACGGAACCATGAGCTTAAAATTTATTGATGCCAAACAGGCAAAAGATATATACCACTATAAGAACATCAAAAGGAAACTGTATAGAAGGAACGCAGCCATCTGGTATAACAAGAACAGCATGACCTGAACCGGAGGCTGCGGTTACAGTTTTTAGTACTCCTGATGGTGGGTGCTGTGACACCCTAAACACGTACAGTGACTTTGCAGTAAATAAATATCTTCATACTGTCGCATCTGGTTGGATTTTTATTAACAATAATCAGCATTCGGATCGACAATCGAACCCGCCATCTCAGACGTACAAATGCCAAGGCCGAAGGACATGGGGTTTACTGTTATTATTATTATTATTATTGTTATTATTATTCAACACGAAATTAATAAAGGAATGAGCAATGTGAAGGAAAATGGTATCATTTAACACATCTGACTTTTCAAAACATGTAAGTATAATGAAAAAATCAAGAAAGATGAGATGAGCTGGATAAACAGCACGCAAGGGGGAAATGAAAAACGAAACCACAATTTTAGACATCATGAAGGTAAGAGTTCGCTTGAGAGACCTAGATGTAGATGGTAAGATTACACCTAAATCGATGTTGTGTTAAATCTGGGTGTGACAATTTGACTGCAGCCAAATGGCTCCGGAATTATCCAACTTTACATGACGCAGGTGTTTGTTTGGTTCTTGTTTTATCCGTTCAGGCACTCGAAACACAATTCCCCGGACATCCCGCCTGTTACCTAGTCACTATGCCAACTGCGCTATCATGGCTGCCAAACCACTACTAGGTGTACGCTGCACAAGCCGCCAAAACTAAATCCGAACGTTCTTACAAAGCATTACTAACAGCAATTTTCATTATTAGACTGTTTATCTTCCCGGCAAAGAAAGACAGATTTCGTGCATAGGCCTAAGTCAAAACCCTACTTTGGCACTGCACAGATTTCAACCCCTAACCGCCTGCTATTATATTTTAACAACATAATATAATTTCCAGTACAGATTTCGGACACGCTAATGTGTCGGATATATTTCTATAGTAAAACCAACTACACGCACCAATGTACCAAATTAATTTTATTTTGGAATGACATGCTAGGAAGCAGATAGCAGTATCTGTTTGACAAATGCCTGACGCTGTATGTACAGTCTGTACAGTAGGTACTCCTGATGATGGACGGAAAGACCGTCCGAAGCATGCAGAGTATCATTCCAAAATAAAATAAATTTGATACACTTTTGCATCTAGTTGGTTTACTATAGAAGTATTATTACGATGCACGGCCCTATGAGCGTCAAATGTGTCCGATATTACCGCAAATTTACCTATCGTCAGCAGTTTGGTAGTTGTTTGTATACAAATAATATTTCACATAAAATATATGTGGAAGCACAAGATACACCTACAAACGGAAGTTAACAATCGTGAACATTTAAAGGTTTCCACCGCCGTCACTGTCAGTTTTTTTTACCATGACGAAACAGTCCCAGTGGGTCAGGGCCCCTCATTATCGAGGATTCATGATCACACTCAGATACACCACAATCAGTAGCACTGCTCTAGACGAGCGATCAGCTCGTCGCAAAGACCTCTACCTAACAACACACAACACCCACGACAGACAAATATCCCATGTGTATAGCGGGATTCAAGCCCACAATCCCAGCAAGCGAGCGGCCGCAGACCCACGTCTTAGACCGCGCGGCCACTGGGACCGGTCACTGCCATTGTACATTTCACAAGAGTACCACCATAACCAATGACGCATTATTTGCACAAATTAATATCCTACGTAATTTCATGATTTTACATTAAACAGGCTTAGTGTGGCACCGCCCTTGCAAGTTCGAGCATCCGAGGTGATGTTATTCAGACTGCAGGAAATTAAGCAGTCTGGCGCTGAGTTCTGCCAATGTTGCAGGGAACAGTGTAACTGGAAAACACAAGTAATGTAACGGGGGATCTCGCACTGGTACTGCGATTTTGGGAAGTAGGCTTACGTCATCATTTGTGTTGGTGTATGTGTGTGTGTGTGTGTGTGTGTGTGGGGGGGGGCGCCAATTGCAAATTTTGTAGCAACGGATCGATTTTCACGAAACTTGACATCAAACATTTGCTAATGGAGGACACAAGAATGCCGTACTTTTAAATTTGTGGGGCAGAAACAAACCCAGCATAATAATATAATATAATATAATATAATATAATATAATATAATATAATATAATATAATATAATATAATATAATATAATATAACACAATATAATAATATAATATAACACAATATAACACAACACAACATAATATAATATAACATAACATAACATAACATAACATAACATATAATATAATATAATATAATATAATATAATATAATATAACACAGTACAATATAATAAAGAGGTCTAGAGACATGGGCTACAAGAAGGACGCCTTTCTTAGTTCTCTCGCAACGCCTTGTTACAGGAATAATTCACACGACGCTGTTAAATAAAGGGATGTGTGGTTTAGTCACATAAACGGGCACCACCGCTCTGTTCTCAACTTTATGGGTCTCTGGTGGAATTAACTCAAAGGGTTCTCAAACACTCGCACTGCGGCCCAAGTGTGGACGCCACACGGGAACACTTGACATCACATTGCGTTATAGACCATGTCATTTGTCTCTACAAATGTCATTCTGACGTTGCCTTTAAGAACTCCATGCAGCAGAGTCTTACGGAAGCTGACAGTCGCTCAGATGACCAACAAACTCCGTGCTATTTACGAAACACAAAGGATCATCACAATGTTCAGACCGCACCTGCGTCAGTCGAACCCAGATCCAGTTCATATCCACCTCAAATTCCTTTCGGTACTGCCTGTCTGCATTTAGGTCTCTCAAGATGCTTCTTCAAGTTATGAAATTAATATTTTGTACGCATTTATGTCTCCGCGCGTGTTAGACATTCCAATCATCTCAATTCCCTGAACTTCGTCTTCATAGTATTATATGGTGAAGAGTAAAAATTACAAAGCTCCTTGTTACTTACATTTCGCAGTCCTGTTGTTTCTCCCTCTCCCTTTCGTCTCAACATGTTCCTCTGCACATTGTTCTCGTACACTCTCACTACGTCATTTTGGCAGCTGGGCAAGCAATTATTCAGGTCCACATAAAATAACGGAATTCCGGTTGCACCATTTCAATCTTCGGAATTTTTTACAGTTACGAGGACACATTTACCTTCGGTTCAGCGACCACAGTCTTCTCAGGAAAGTGTACTGTCTGTACTTACTGCTAGGAAAGTAATATGTTACAGTACTGCAATATAATACATTATTTCATACTAAATGCTTAAGTACAACTAAAACAGTGTTTAACGGTATTGTTACTAACACTGGAATAATTATTCGGGCTACTAATGTCGTTACTGTCGTTACTGTGTCGCTTCGCGCGTACCATTCCTTCCCAAGTCTAACTATCAGAATTAAGCAGAAGAGCTCCTAGCTGTGTCGTGCATTAATATACATGCTAATTAGCGAGGCGCTTAGGTTGAAATTTGTTATCTTCCCGTACGCTGTCAAGAGGACAGGGTAACGGGGTATGCAACACTGCAAGGTATGCACAGGAATGTAACAGCACTGCACGTCCACATTCCATATCCTGCCAGGTGGAAGATGTACGGGGTTTGTCGGTTGCAATAAGTACCAGAGTCTCAAGTGGCAGATTGTGTACGAGGACTGACCATCAAACAACTCGACTGACTGTGTAAATGAACACATTACCACTAAATAGCAATAAGTGTGACCACGTTATAGCTCTCCCATTCTCACCTTACGACTGTATTTCAAATCATCTGCCTCTAACGCAGGGAGTCTTTTCCACAAAGACCTTTCATGGGAGATTTGCACTTCCGGGAATATAAGAATCATACTGCAACAAACAGTCGGTTTCTATTGGCTACACAACACTCCTTACCGAATACGCTGTGTGGAAAGGCGTGAATTCCAGCAATAAGGCCAAATATAGTATTGCTTTCCAAAACGCGTCACTCCAAATTTTGGAAAATTTGGAACTAAATGCCTGCTTACCTTTCTTCAAAAAAAAATCGTAACAAAAATTCCGTCGGCAATCAACGAACAAACAGACGACACATTAAATTACGATATTTTGTTCCTGGGCATGCCTGAAGATCCAAACCTCATTAGCAGTTAAAGTATGTTTTGCAAAAGGCAGGGATTTCGCAGCGGTCATCCTGCAAGTTACGGCCATCGTTCTTCTCTCGACGACCTTATTTTTGATACTACGAGAATGGATCATCGGCGAACAGAGAGGAGGACATATAAGTTACCAATTTCAAATACTTTATTATCAAGGAAACTAAAGACTACCGACAGAACTGACTTCAACACATACATGTGCACTGAACGAAGCTCCTACAATACCAAACAGCAACAAAGGTTTCTGGAAGCCCGACGTAAAGATGGACACACCAAGCACGCCTGTGAGGTTCTAGAAACAGCCAATTGTGGCCTAATCCTAAACGTGCAGAGCTGAAGATTATCTACGCGTTTGTGTGTGTGTGTGTGTGTGTGTGTGTGTTGGGGAAGGGGAGGGTTGCAAAAGTGGTACAGAGCCAGATTCGTATTGCGGAAAGTACCAAGATCGAATTACGAAGAGGCCTCCACTGTCCTCCTGTTTTTGTGGTTTCACTGTCATCTCAAGCGATACGTGAACCCTGACACATACCAGAAGACATCGTGCCTCAGCCCTCTTCAAGTCTTTAACCGTTTGGTACGCCCTGGACCCAGATGTTACACAATGTGTGGGACCTGGAGAGATTCTTTGACATAGTGTTGCATTTAAATTTTTAATCGAAAAGCCCGATGTCCCCATGAAACCACTTAGGGCACTTAGATGGGAGGAATATATTAAAATAGAACTTAAACCGTTACAGGATGAAGGTATGGACTTGTTTCAGCTGGCTCAGGATAGGGACAATTAGCGGAGTTCAGTTAGTGCGGTAACAAATCTTCGAGTTCACAAAACGGACAAGAGGTTTCTTAACGAGCTGAGCAACTAGTATCTTAACTTACCGGGGGCTGTCCTCCGTCGAGTTATGTCTGAAGTACACAGACAGCAATGTCTGTCTCAAGGCCAGTCAAGCACCTGTTACAACCGCCTTCAAGTTCGACGTGTCACTAAGCGCGTAAATGCGGCAACGCTCAGAGAAAGCAACCGATGTGAGTGTATTGGAAGGAACGCTATGCCGTGTCTGGCACAGGACGAAGAGGGCTTTAGTGCAGCTGACACCGAACGGCGACAAAAGCAGAAAGTGGTGGACCCTGTACTTGCTGCCTTGTGTCTCTCTCTCTCTCTCACATGCAACCGACTCTCATTCCATTCCATACAGCAAGGCAAACGTGTTGCGAGTACTGAAGGAGCGTCTATATGAATATTCATAATTCCGCAGGGGAGGATCTTCCCTCTCCTACTATTTTACTGCACCCTTTCTGACATAGTAAACTACACAAAACCGTTTGTGATCTTACTTGTAGTCAAAATACATAAAAAGATTACAAATAAGTTTGCAGGTAAATAAAGAACGATGTGAATTCACTGAACGTGAGCCATTTATTGGAGGAAGTCCGACGAAATTGAAGTCATTTAACTATAAGAATTCTAAATGTCATACACTCCGTCGCAGTTTGTTGAACGCTTGAGTTAGGACAGTTTAAGTACCTCAGAATTAAAACCATTGCAACGTGGCCTATCAGTTACAGAAGCAGCGTAATAAGAAAAAAAACTTAAGGAATCCCAGCTCACATTACCGAGTGTACAAGATCCTGATACTGGTCATTATCCTGGGCTGGTACTCTTCATCCCATTTCCAAACACTAATTAACCATAGTTGAAGAATACAAGACCAACTTGATGTCACGTGCTATTTTATTTCACTTCTTGTGTGCTCAATATATTTCGGACATTAATATATGCATCATCAGGAGCTTGCGATTGTTTTGTTGAATTACCACATTGGTCGTATTGTTCTTGGTTCGATGTGTGTTGGAGTTTCGGTGTGGTTGAGTTGGAGTGGTGTCCGTGTTGCAGGCTGAAGCTGTGCTTCAGCCTGCAACACGGACACCACGGCATTCTTCAACTATCGCAATGATGCACGGTCCAATAAACATAAAATTCACTAATTAACCATCTAAATCACTTGATTGCTATATTTACCAACAACAGCAGCATTTCTTTGGCGCCACAGCCCCCAGTGAGCTAGGGCCTCCTCCTGCACGAGGTTTCTAGATCACAAACAACGACGCATCACAGTCAGTAGGACTCCTCTGGACGAGTGATCAGATCTTCGCACAGACCTCTACCTGACAATATACAACAATCACAACAGACATACATCTATGCCCCCGGTGGGATTCGAACCCAAAACCCCAGCAGGCGAGCGGCCGCAGGCCTCCGCCTTAGACCGGGCGGCCATTGGGACCGGCACAGTAGCATGAAAACTCTGTATTTTGTCCACACGCTGTATTTGTGTCTTCTGTATGATTCTTAAAACAAACAGTGGTTGTTTCCCTACATGACATTAATCAATTACATTTCTAATGCAATAAACTACACTTATTCAGCCTAACCCGACACAGGTGTATTATAATTCAAATTGTTGCCTGTACATGTGCACTACATGTCTCGGCCTGCATTGACACGCCTGAAGATGGCCCAAGTACAGGCCGAAATATGTAGCGCCCACGTAAGTGGCAATTTGAGTTACAATAAGCCTCTATTGTGTTACGACTGAATATTGAGTAATAAACAAAGGAACGCATGCCTTCCATAAAGATTTATAATGGAAACAGCAGGTCTGTTCTCTATGAGGAAGGAACTATCATAATTGCAGATTAGGGGACCATCTGGAAGGTCTGTAGTTTTCTACTGAGAAGATATATGGCAAACCTGTTGCTACAAAATAGTCTGACCTGCATATGCGCAAGCTCATTATCTTTCCGCTGCTACCGTGACGATTCGACGAAACACATACAAAAACGTACCGTAATTTCCTATAACACAAATGTACACATTTTTCACACGTGGTCACAGGTGCTCATTGTGGGCTACTTTGGTAACACGACACATGTCCCACCTCTACGCGGTTTCAGCCCACACTACTGGCATACCTTACTAAACTGCCAATAGCGGAAAAAACTGACTTGAACACATGCGGCCAAAAAAGTGATTACTGAGAGACCGCTTTGTAGCAAAAGTGTTTCCGGAATGCCTTCTCAAAGAGACTCACAAAACATCCAATCGTCCTCTAATTCGCACCCACCCCTCTCTACAACGTATATTACATTTAGTCTCTAAAGGATTACGACGTACTTACACATTACCTTGCCATCCAGGTCTAGTCTCCCAAATGGCCATCTCCTTTCTGCTTTTGCGCATAAAATTTTGTGGCAGCCAAAGAGGACACAAGCTCAGGCCAGCCGTTTATACTCGCCCCACGCTCGCACGTTTAAAAGCCACGGTAATTCACTGTGCAATATGGCGACACGTTTCAAACGCCGTCCTGTTTGACAGTGAGTGTTTATGTACACAGAGAGGGACAAACTTTGCGGGTTATTTACATGTAAAGGGAGGCAGGCACCTTTTACGGTCTATGAAAGTGACCTAGCACCTTCATAGTCAAGTCACGTGATCATTTACGCTTCAAGTGTGAGTAGAATCTCTAATGCAGTCCTTAATCTATTAAGAGAGGGTTTGAAGAAATTTAAGTTTGCACAGCCGCCCCTTCGCAGGCGATCTCAGACTTCGTATAAATGGCGAAGTCGATTAATTCGTTCTGCTCCGGAGCCGAGAGAGCGCAGACGGCCTAACGACTACCAGCTGGCTGGACCGGCAGAGAGTGTCTTTTCCAGAACAGCCCAGACGGACTATGGAATTCATCCAGCCTCCTATTCAAACGAAACCGGGGTACCTTCCCGGGGCATAAAGAAGGCTCTCATCTCAACCTGTCTGGGTTAAAAATGAGTGGCCGGGTCCTCCTCTAGATTCTGTTTCAATATACACCATTCGAACCTTCGCTCGGTCACACCTTCACTGACCCCTCCGTGCGTTTCTTCGATTATTGGACAGTAATTTCGAACACGTCACCATCTCTCCTTGCTAAAGTATTTGCTTATTCGCCATTGGTTACACAGTCCCACCTGTAAGGACAGCACACGAAAAACTTATGTACTTGACACAACGTCGTTAAATTAACAAAAACAGACAAAACATCGCCTAAATCAGTGTTCAGGGACTGAGACATAACAGAGACACATAAAATAGAGTATGTGGTTCGTCTTTCGATTATTTAATTCAGGGAACTACAGTGACGGAAAAACGAGCTCCAAGATGCAACCACCTACGCTGTGGAAGGATTACATACATTCTATATGCTTCAGCAGTCTACACCGAGACAAGAAACTCCGATATTCCGTGGTTAGGAGGCGGTTAATATTGGAAGCGTCCTGACCGACGTAAAGGAAGACAAAGTTTAGAAAACTCAATACTCAAAAACCAACGTATCTCTCTCTCTCTCACACACACACACACACACACACACAGATGAGCCAAAGAATGACTGACTCAGCTAAATCCAGTTCATTAAACCATTAAAGTGTGTGACAACAAAGGGCGCAGAAAAATACTTAGGCTTGAGAAGGATGAATCAAGCGAACAGTGCAGGGCACTGCACAAGTAGGCAGTTCTTTTCTCACACAGGTCACACACACACACACACACACACACACACACACATTGTCACATTTGAATACTGCAAGCTAATAGATTAAGAAGTACTGGCCACGTGCCTACATATTAGGCCTGCAATTTTGCACATTTCCGTCTTTCTGCTTTCTGCAGGCGGGAAGGTAGAAGATTCCGAAAAATGATAATAGCAATGCATGATATCAGGCTTCCGCCAAAGTGTAAATGAGTTCGTCGCTCTTTTGGTACATTGCGCAGCGTTGACTGGTAGTTACCGACGCTGCGGGACAGCCTATCGGTCCTATATTCAACGGTAAAGCAGTCCAGTTCTTCTTGAACTGCTTATTGGACTGCTTTAGCCTTGAAGATGGGACCGATAAGGTGTCCCGAAACGGCGGTAACTAAATACCAAACAACGATGAGCCATGTCCCCCCAAAAAGGCGAAGGCCTCATTAAAAAAAGTTATATTTGACCGAACTTAATGGACTCTGCACCTTACCATGAACACAGTTGCGATAATGTACAAATAAACAAATGTCAATATAATTACCTGAAAGTGCGTGTGCGGTACGCACAAAGCAAAGTGATTTCTGCGAGTCAACACATCAACCTGCTCTACAGCGCAGAGTACTGACTGCAGTTCGCCTCGCCAATAAACACTCTCCTTCTATAAACCAAAATTTCACTACTGTTTTCACAAGAATCCGCCATAGGGATTTATCCTGAGCCACGCAAATCAGACCGTTCTATTTCTTTAAAACAGACTTTAATATTATCACCGCATTGCACATATTTTCCAATCAGGCCCATTACCGAGGTCGTGCGGTCTAAAGCGTAGGCGTGCAACCTCTAGAATGCTGAGATCGTGGGTTCGAATCACGCTGAGGACATGGATGTCCGTCTCTTGTGGTTGTTGTGTGTTGCAAAGTAGCTGCCTCTACGACGACCTGATCACACGTCCAGAGGAGTCCTACCGAGTGTGTGTGTGTGTGTGTTTTTCTAATGACCTAAACCACAAGTTGGGCTCTTGCGCCTCAGAAAAAACAATCTTCAAGTTAGGTTGTCCTCCAAAAATCTTGTGTTTGCAATCATCTTGGGTTTGATCACCCCAATAACACTTCGTAAAGGCCACGAATTATTACGCCTAAGTTCCTACGTACATGCTACTTCTCATCCTGCTGTCAATTGCTCTCCCTCTCTCTCTCAGACCAAGCACTTTCCTCAACACGCTCTCCAGAACATTCTCAATCAATGCGCCTCTATTAAAGCGAATACCAAGTTTCACCCATTAAAAAACAGGTAAAATTACAAAACCTCGGAGAATATGATAGGATGGAGAAATAGACGCCAACATAAAATATGCTTCTCGCCCAGCAGGAGCGCGAAGACACCAAAGTAAAGTTTAATTTTTATCGGAGGTAGTGTTTGTTTTATGCTGGACTTGATTTACAATCCGGCAGCTTGCATCGGCTCAGCTTCTCTGGGTAGCCTGGGGCTTAAGGAAGCTGTGATTTATATAGCAATTATCTTCTTTTATTCCATAAAGAACGACACAACAAAGGCCTGAAGCTACTGCAGAACATCTTATTTTCGACAGTGTCCTACCTGCAGAAACTCGGCCAATTTTCAGTATTGCTGAACGACTTTACATTCTCAGACAGTGCAGGGAACAAAAACAAGGTTATGTATTCAGATCAGCCCCAGAAAACAAACTCTCACGGGAATAATATTAGTGTAGAGAAAAACAAACTCTTTGGAGTACCAAAGAAAACGGGACTTGTTGTCTGTCTTAAAAACACATGTTAGATCAAAACGCAACGTTATTGACTATTCCACTCCCTCTCCCATTCACGTGTATACCTAATCGCCATATTCCACGAAATCCGTCTACATAAGCCTACTGTATTCACACCAGATACTTTCAGCTTCTATTTACTTACTTATTTACTCCATGGTGCAGAGTTCTTCTTGAGAAGCTAACTGCTTTGCAGCTAGTCAAGAAATTTCCCGCATTTCACGGAACCCGAAGGTTCATTACCGCACTCACAAGCGTCCGCCACCTGTCCCTATCCTGGGCCAGCCCAATCCACACCACATAACCACATTTCACCTCCTGCAGATCCATTCTAATATTATTCACCCATCTACGTCTAGGTCTCCCCAGTGGACTCTTTCCCTCCGGTTTCCCCACCAAGACCCTATACACCCCCTCTCCTCACCCATACGCACCACATGCCCAGCCCATCTCATTCTTCTCGATTTTATCACCCGCACAATGTTGGGTGAGGAGTACAGATCATTTAGTTCCTCGTTATGCAGTCTCCTCCATTCCCCCGTTACCTCGTCCCTTCTAGGTCCAAATATTCTCCTCAACACCATATTCTCAAATACCCTTAGCTTCCTTTCCTCCCTCAATATCAGCGACCAAGTTTCACACCCATACAAAACAACAGGCAATTTTCCACTCAGCTTCTACTTGGACCGTATACTTTCAACCCTGATGATGGAAGCAGCATGTTCCTCTGAAACACCGGTGCCGTCCACAAAACTACACGATACCAAAGCTCAGAAGGCTACCAATACGAATGATCCATACCGTCCAAGAGCTTAAGGTCAGAACACGTTCACTACCACATTTCCCCTAGGTTCTCAGAAACATTTTACGGTTCGGACCACACACCCCCGAAGTACAGTAATGATGCTAACCGTTGCAGTAGTGAAATGTGAGAATTCTAGGCATTTTCTCTGTCAAGATTTTCTATACTTGAACTCTATTAAACAACATGCATCTTGTGGAACGAGCCATAAAACATGCTACCACGACTTAAAGCATGGATACGGAATGCGCAGCGCCTTTACTTGGTTCTTAGAGTCTTCCGGAGTGAAATTCAGATCGTTACTTAAGAAAGGATTCCAGTTTGGCAAAAGAAACAACGCTGGAGAGTGAACGGAGATTTTGGCACAAATCTTGATTCCGGTTTACATCACAACCTGGTTCCGAGGCTCTCTCTCTCTCTGACAGTTAAGTATTTATGAAGTAGCTGGGAAGAAGACAAAAGCGTCTTATATAAATTTCCTTGAATACTTTGCTCTAATGGTCAAAGACGCATTTTCGTAATGACGCATAAAATATTATAAACTGATTTCGAATACAGGCGAAGACTAACAGAGCATCGGACACCTTTGGTGTATAAAATGAATGAACCGTTCCATTTAAGCAAAATTTTATATAAACATTATGTGGTTTTGGGACCTGAAAAATGTAGCTTACTGCAGGCCTGAAAGATGACGTAATCAGTACAAATTTTCCACTCACGTTACTAGTCAATTTTATGACTAATTAGTAAATCTGGTTCTAAACCCCCTTTCCAGGCTTGAGACGAATTTTCCTCGCAAAACATTTATTGTAAAATCACTGACTGAACACGAGTACAGCCGGTACAAGTCATTATACTGGAATGCACGTGTGAATGTCGGTTTGTAGATGCGTTCACAAAATTGCGAAATCGACTATTAGCTTCAGGTCCATCTATCTGCCCGTCCGTCCGTCCATCCGTCCGCACGGAACAACTCGGGTCCCTCTGGACGGATTTTCATGATATTTTGGTATTAGAGTATTTTTCTAAAGTTTCATTAAAATCTGACAAGAACCACGAGTACTTTACAAGCAGAACAATATACAATTTTAGTCGCCTCTCGCTCAGTTCTTCTTACAATGAGAAATCCAATTGTAAAAAAAAAATCAAAACACATTTTTATGTTCAAAACTTTGTTTTTTTCGAAAATCGTAACGTTAATGAGTACGTGGAATAAAAAAAATATTGTAGAGCTGGACAGCCCACAGATAACAGTACGGCGCATGCGCATTGCGTGCTGGATAACGAAGGCTACAGATACACACTCAGAATATGTAATACTTCGCAATAATGGTTGTATGCAGGCGCCTCATTGATACAAGCACATTGCCTGTCATGTTGTGGTAAATTATGAAGGTAAATACATTTACGTACACTTGGCTTTAGATTACAAATTAACAACGATCTATTTACAGGATTTATTTTGCACGCAAAAGCCCATTCCTTGACCAGCTGATGAACTGTTAGGTGGGTTCAGAGACACGCCAGCATCGACGGCTATGCTTCTATACGTGTTTTCTCAAGGATTTCGTTCCGTGGAGTAAGTAATGTAATAATGGAGTTACAGACCATCTCGAATGTGAATATGTATCCACCTCCCCAGAAATAAAACTTGTAAAAATACCATTATCGATTCAGATGATTTCAGCATCTCTTGGTAACCGCACGAAGCATCCCGCAAGCGATCCTGACGTCTAATCTGCTTCTCCGACTGAGCTGATGATTAGTCGAATGCGTACCCATAAAATAGCAGAGAAGATTAATGTACCGCAGGCAACAAACGACCTCACAGTGTGATTGTCGACAATCTTGTAACATGCAACAATACACAAATCATTATTAAACAGAACAGAACAGAGCAGGGCAGAATATGTAACACAAAGAAAGGGGAGACGGGCGTTCCCAGGACCGTTACGTTTGGGTAGAGTTCAGTGTGTGCTGCAACTGTGGCACTGGACGGTGGCACGAACAGTTGGTAATTTGCGTCTCTTCGTAACCAAACCCTAAACTAATTAAAAACTGATTCTTGTCACTGAACAACAGGATGCACAGCAGGCAGACATGGAATGCGCAGCCTCTTGTATCGCGACGCGCTCCTGCGAAGGCGCCCCGCTACATCCCCCCCCCCACCCCCCTTTGTTTTACAGGAATCTCGGATAAGGCACATGTTCAGTCGCAAGTTTCTGAATTTCAACATTTATATTGCATAACTCCTGAGATGGGGTTTTACTGATCTCGGACGCTGGAGGCACGATATTGCTAAACCTCGTGAAGGAGAAGGCCTAAGTAGCAACTAATTAACTACCTAAATAACTTATCAGCCAACATTCTTATCCATTCAGGAAGCTGGTAATGCAGTAACGCTCGTGATTTGTATTAAGGAGCTCCCAGTTCGGAGCTAGGCCAAACCACCGTCCATCCTGACATATTTTCGAGTTTTCTCTCAGCCATTAAAAGGAAATGCCACCGTATTACTTCAGACCAGACCACGACGCTTTCTTCCACATCCCTTCCATATCACTCTTCATTAAAAGCATTTGCATTAGATATTACATAAAATAGCTCTTCCATTTCCCCACACACAACAACCCACCACTGGACGCTACATGACCAATATTGCTCAGAACAAAACGACCATGAGAAAGGAACATCATAAAACCGAAGAAACCTTATTTTCATCCAACAATAACTCCTTCGCATAGATCTGACATATGAAACTGACTTTCCCTCATTGTGTAGAAGATCCAAAAACCAGAACGCACTCTGCCAATGCCTTCCATCCAGTCAGATTGAAATTCTAGACGAGACTGTAAGGAAGAGACCGCCCGCAAACAAGCATCCTCAAATTGAATTAATGTGAACCGTAGGTGGCCAGAATCTTGTTCTGTCTCCTGTATTTCTTGTTGTAATTACCGAACAAAGCATCGCAGTATCAGCAGGAGGGCCTATTAAAATTTAATTGCTTTTCGTTTACTCCGATACTGCAGAGCGAGCTTTTCTTTTTACTGCGAAGTAATACAGTTCTTTTGAGGTATTCTCTGTAAAAGAACTTTACACGAAATTGAGCTCTGAAAGGAAGGTAATGTTGTCAAAACACAATGGGAACTCTAACATGCATTACCGCGTTACGGTGCAAGGAAACAACAAAAAGAAAAAAGCACTACAGGACAACAAACAAAGTTATCGGCTGATTATTAACGACCTATTTTACCTACAGAGGTTACGAAGTGCAAAATGAGATCGCAAAATGATCTTAAACACACATAATATTTTGAATGACGTCAAATGTCAGACATTTGATGGTGATATCTCGGCAGCTGTTTAGAGACGCTGAGGGAGGGCAGACAGACCATCAGCCACGACATCCTGTAAATAGACAGTTTCATATCAGACAACTGCCGGTAAGTGCCAGGACGGCAACCTTTTCCAGCATGCCAATGAATTCGTCATTGTAGAAACTGATTGCGGGGAGGGACGAGTACTGTTAACTAATTGTAATAGACACTACAGCTAATGGGGTGGGGTGGCTTACTAACAAGAATGAATAGCTATGGGCAAGGAAGTAGGGGTTCGATTCTAGCTGGGACTAGTATTTTCCTCTTCGCCACTGTGTACAAACCCAACCTACTACCCAACGGCAAACCGTCGAGCTGTTTCCCCGGGGTAAGGAAGGTAGGGCATGAAGCTAACATTTTAGGGTTTCTTTTGCTTCGAAAATTGCCCTCATGCTGCGATGATTTCAGATAAATTTGGACAGCAGGACAGCATAGGTATAGCTTCACGCATTCTTACCTAGGCACCAAGTACAATGGTCAGCTTCACACCCCGGCCACTTTACATCATCATACAACCCACCGATACCCATTGAGTTGGGATCGGATTGGAACCCACAACCAGTGTGAATGTTCTAGGGGACGAAAATACTGTTGCACTTGTAGGGACGTGGGGCATGCTTTGTTCTCTACGTTTATATTTCTTAATTTCTCTTGTTTGTCGAATTTCCTTCCGAATCAGTGTTTTGGAGAGTGGATTAGTGGTGCCGTTGTATTAATGTTGATTTTACTTGCGGTCTCAGTCCACGTTCCCAAGACTAGTGACAGGAAATGGGCTCAATAATTGCGCATTTTACTACCCAGCTGGATAACTGGCGCACTGTTCCCACGACTGGCTTATTTGGCAAATATCTGTACTCAAGTGAACTACAACATGGCGGACAAAGCAAAACACACAGCCTCTTAAACTAGGTGTTGTGACTGATCTTAATCTAAATAAAACGTGTTCAATCTGAATAAACAAAAGTGCTCTGTTGAAGGGAGGAGCCAAACACAGCGCAGTGTGATGGATAATTCGTGTTCCAGTGTGCATGTTTCACTTCCGAAACCACTCAAAATAATGCGCACGGCAAACAATTAAAGAATCGCAGGGAAAAATAACTTACGACTTCAAGCAGAACGATAAGCTCTGTACCAATAAATGAAAACAAAGATAATAGAGAAGGCAGTTTCCCAAACTTCACATACAATTTAGACGCACTGCAGTCGACTCTTGTAAACTGCTCCGCACTTGCACTACACGCACTAAATGCCCCACTGACCCGACATTCTCAGAAGACAGGTCACTATTCTCAAAATGCTAGAAAAGGAGAGGCCTACCTTTCGATATGAAATGCAACCATTTCGTCGCAAATAATTCATTCCGGAAGATCAGCACTGCTTTGTGATTCTAGCTGTACTGATCATGGTGGGACCCATTGGGCCTCATTAGTCTCCCATTAGCCGCTAATGTAGACCTTCATCGCAAACAGTTTCACGTTTATAGATTTCGGAACAAAACATGTGCGTGTCGTGAAGCAAGGTGACAGTGAAAGGGATTCCCATTTTACGTCACGAAACCTTAAAAGAAAACGTCAGCTTCACCCATATTTTAGGACTAACATGAGTGGTCATTTTATGTTTTTTTTTGCACCAACGAAATGCACAAAATTGTGCATGTCGTTGTTTTGTGTTGTATAATGAGTGGCCATATTACTATCTCGTCGCCTTCGTGAGAACTTTGCCTTAGAAAACAATTCTGATCAAATCCCTACTTCAGCTTACAATTATTATTCTTATAATACAAACAAATAGATACACTAATTTTTCAAATTTATTTTTGGAATAAAACTCTACATGTTTCGGACAGTCCCTCTGTCCATCATCAGAAGATTTTCACTGTACACACAGCAATGGTATATGTCATAGAGATTTGCTTACTGCTTGCTCGCAAGCTGTCAGCAAACCTGTATGACATATACCACTGCTGTGTGTACAGTGAAAAACTCCTGATGGTGGACAGAGGGACGGTCCGAAACATATAGAATTTTATTCCAAAAATAAATATGAGAAATTAGTGCATCTAGTTGGTTTCATTATAGGAATGTATCGCGATACACGGTCACCCGAAAGACAAACTTACAATTACCACTTAATTTCCATAACAGCCTCTCCTGAACCCACGTCTTCAGCATTGATTCTGCCAGCTGTATAACTGACGCATGATGGAATATAAAATAAATTGCCACTAAGTTTCCGTGACTGGGATTACGTCCAAAGTAATCGTGTAGATCGTACAGCATTTCAGTACATTCGTGTGATCCCTCTGAATGCCTTAAAGTAAATAAAAGTCGACAACTTTAGCGAGAATCTTACTTTAGATAAAATTAAAAAATTCCCATAATATCAAGACAGTCGCTAAAGGGGATATTCCAACATTGATTTCTTTTATAACTAAGTCATTTTACTGAAAGTTCTGTGCTGTTTTGCGACAAATGTCTGCTGTAAACGTTACGAAAGTTTGTTTAACGTCGGCATCAGGGCGAACACTTTAAAATAGGCAAATAAAGAACCGGATATACAAGTTTTTGACTTCAGATTTTAGCATTTGCGACTTATCCGTCTGTGAGACTCTGAATTTCACGATTAAAAAAACTTGTTTCTGGTTCATAATACAAGTCTGAAGTCCCAGCATCAGTCAATATCATTTTTAAATGCTTCACTCTTAGACTGGAAGAAATTCCTTTTCTACTTATGTTTCTGACAAAGACACAGAACAGTGTGCAACAAAACACTAAATGCGACAGTTTAATAAACATGCGAATTGTGAGTCACGTAGACCAGTGATCCCACAGGCGACATCTCGCTAATACTGTTGCCAAATGCTGCACGAACATTTCACTCAGTTGATTTACATGTCACGCCACTTACAGAGTGCGATGAGAAGCACACAGACACTGCCACGAAACCAACAGAACTATCCTCATTTACCCCTTTATGAAAAATACAACACAACACGTCAGTCCTATCAGTAAAAACATGAATGTTTGCCAAATGGCGCCCACAGCTATTCAACACAAACACGGCACTGCAAACGCTGAGTGCTAACTGCTTTATTTCAATAACGTTTAACACGCTGTTCAGATAATCCTTTTTCCAGACCGAAACTACAGATTTTCTCCCTCCTCCACAGCCAAAACCCTCTTCAGTTAGGCTGCAATCCTAGCACACTGCACACACAATTTACTGTTTCTCGAATTTCGCTAAATATTTACCACACTCTAAAATCCTTCAAACACAACTGTGCACCCCAATACGCTCTGTATTTCATGAACTGGTAACACTTTTCGTGCGACCTATTTCTGAGAAAATCGATAAAGCTGAATTTCGGTTTCAAGTAAACTTTGTTCATATATGAAACGAAAAAGAGGAGCAAAATGCGGGTGTACAGGACACGACTCCCCTATTATGGGTTTAATAAATGCATTATGTGCAAATACCAGCGTTAAGATTTGACATCCCAAGATCTTCGTGTGCATCAATTTTTTTGCACGACAAGCCTTCCCTAAAAAATAAAAGGTAAAGGTAAAGATCGCCTTATAAGTGGTATAAAGGTAAAGAGGGGAGGTAGAGGGATAGCTACACCCACATACAGCCTTGGCACAAGAAGGTACAGGGATAGCTACACCCACATACAGCCTTGGCACAAGAAGGTACAGGGATAGCTACACCCACATACAGCCTTGGC
>Ga0123355_10003917_pt1 | contig 21532 bp, 16 predicted proteins | sample TergutEmb28metaG_3_FD_89872 | JGI IMG/M metagenome (GOLD analysis project Ga0123355, IMG submission 89872) | Embiratermes neotenicus P1 segment gut microbial communities from Petit-Saut dam, French Guiana - Emb289 P1 | ecosystem: Host-associated > Arthropoda: Insects > Digestive system > Gut ...
CGGGGGTAAAGTGCGGCCGGGGCGTGCTGCTGACCACTCACCCCCTTCTAGTGCCGCGGTCTTGAAAGAGTAGAGCTATACCTCTACCCACCCTCTGGGCCACACCGGGCCTGTAACGGGATCGCTTTACCTTTACTTTTTTTTTAATAGTTTCGCAAGGCGGTTACCAACGTTTCGAAGAAGCTTGTTGCCGCCATCTTCAGGGCAGACTTCTAAGAAATTACACGGTGTAAGACGCTATAAGACCTCTATCTAAACTGTTTATATCTCGTCTCCAATAAAATCTGTGCATTTAGGTCTTGCTATATTTTTTCATTGTGGAAGCATATGTGTATATAATTTTAGGGATTCTCTTCCTTTAGGGGAGCCCACAAAGTTTCGAAAAGCCGCTACCAGCTTTGTCATGTCTGTGCGTCAGTCTGTCTGTCTGTCTGTCCCCCGCATGCAACAACCCCGATTCCGGCAGGACACATTTTCGTGAAATTTTATATTGTGGGGTTTAGATAAACCTGTCGAGAAAATTAGCGTTTTGTTGAACTAGCAAAAAAATAAGAGGCACTGTACATGAACATATACATAAATTTATAACTGCTTGGTTAGTAGCATTACCATGGTTGTCGTGGACAGTAATCAATCATAATCGATACTGATCGATGGTAATAGACACTAATGTGCCTTTTTTCTTCCTGCGATGTACATGGTGCGAAATTAAGGAGGCCAACCCAGTGGCCGCGCAGTCTAAGGCGAGGGTCTGCGGCCGCTAGCTTGCTGGGATTGCGAGTTCGAATCACGCCGGGGGCATGAATGTCGCTTGTGAGTGTTGTGGGTGCTGTCAAGTAGAGGTCCCTGCGACGGGCCAATCATTCGTCCACAGGAGTCCTACCGAATGTGGTGTGTCTAACTGAGTGCGATCATGGAATCTCAACTATGGAGGCCTAGGCCCACTAGCGACGTGGAACCATGGAAAAAAAAAAAAAAAAAAAAAAAAAAAAAAAAAAAGGGAACACGAAAACGTATAATAGTAACAATAATAATAATATGTAACATTTACCTCATATGTCTAAAAATTAAGCTTGGTATGTAGATAATTATGAATACACTCGCACCTACAAATTCTGAACGAAACATTCTTTAGGATTCACAGTTACAAAATATTTCAACACGGTGAGGTATATTTAAAAAAAATTAATCTACACACATATACATATATAAACAATAAGTTCTCCAAAGGTACACATTGACAGGCCTTAATAATAATAGTAACGTTCTAAAATAGTGTACAACAATGAGCAATAAAAACAAAACCGTGGATTAGCTGGCATAACCATCTGAGAAGGGCCCTGGAAGGAAAGATCCAAACCCGCCTCCGCATTACTTTATACATGCACTCATTTCCTGCCTTGTTTACATTTCTGTACATGCAGCCTTCAATTAACCTGTGGTTTTTTTGCGCTTCTATACAGACCTATTCTATAATTATTTTCTTCCTTCATAACACACATACCAAGGATTTTTGGGTTTTCTTCTGCGATCTGCTCATAGGCTGTCTCCAATTATTTTACATATATTTGTCTAATCTGTTCAGTATGCAGACGCCTGAAATGTAATTAACTGCGTGCTGGCCTCGGTGACAGCCTAACAGGGATTCGAAAGGCGTTAGGCCGGCTTCTGTCATACTCGTATGTCGGTAGGAAAGTCTTCTGACTGAATCGTCTCCAGCACAGGGGTGCCTACAGCTGAATCACAAGAGGACTGCAGGCCTATCCCTTGGATGTAGAGGTGGAAAAGTTACTTTTCTTGCTGCTTCACTAACAAGTTCGGAAATATACGGCTGTGTAACTATTCTGGTACGTCAGGTATATTCCGTAGGCTATAACTATCTCCAGAGAGATTAACGTACGGAGCATATTTTTCCAAACACGTGGTTTCATTACGCTCCGCCAATACAAATCGAGTCTATGTTATTAACACAGACTTCGTCGTTTGAACTGTCCGCTATCAGGAGATTTTAAGTAAAAATGAAATGTGCCTACTAAATATTAGTACATCCCGCATCTCGAATTTCATGAAATTATTTTACCCGTTCTCGAGTTGAAACATGTGGACACACAGACACATATGACGAAGCTAGTGCGTGCATCCTTGCAACTTTTCGTTGCGAAAGTGCCAAAAGTGAGCCTGGGTAGAACGCAGTGCGTGTGGGTATCTACAGTGTTACAAGTCTATACCTCAGTACATTATTACATAGTTCAACACCATAAGGTTCTGACGAGGGTGTAAAACATGCATACACAACCTTCTGCTTTTGGACTTTGTGTTTATAGCTCTTTTTATAGTTCCGATGGTTTAAATTTGTGGAGTGCTTCAGGCGCTATTCTTTGCGTCTCATGGTTGTGCTTTCATATTTCTGCAGCAATTTCCTGCTATTCCCAAGGACCACTCCTGTTCTCAGCAGCTTATCTACACTTGTGTTTCAGTAGTGCCCACTGGCTGAGAATAGCTCGATCCAAGGGGTCCAACAGTTTAGGAGCTTCTGGCCTGAAGACGGAGGCAGAGCCAGCTTCCAATACGTAGTGTTTTGGTGTTTATATATCTGCTACACAATGGACAAAGTCCAACAGAAGAAGACTGTATCTGTATTATTACATCGTGCTAGACTTAATAAATATTATGTAGTGTTTGTGGTGGGGTGCACGCACTGTACAATACGTTATGCCCTGTGGTACTATTGCATATTCCGTCTCCTGCCGTGTACCATTCCACACAGCATCATAGCGCAAGAACGCTGGAATCTTCGCTGTATGTTCTGTCTCATTCCCCTTATGGTATAATTTTAATAGCCGTAAGCTCGACCTCCTCCAAAATCAAACCTGACACATTTCAGAGTCAAAATCACTGTCATGTTAAGACTGACAATCAGTAAGCCACTCTTTCTTGGTGTCCAGCCCATCTTAAGGGCTTATGATCAGACATACAGGTTGGCTTGTACACATTTGTTGTAATAACTCCCTGATGATGGCAGCTCGGTGCCGAAATATGTACGAGTTTATGTACGTCATGTGTGTCGTATCACAAAGTGCATTTGTTGGTTAACCTACTTACGATTTGTGTAGTTGTGAAACTTACAGTATCACAGTCTTGGTGCGCCCTGTCTAGCGAGAAAACGATCCCTCCTTTCTCAGAATATGTGTGTGTGTGTGTGTGTGTGTGTGTGTGTGTGTGTGATACATATTTACATATTTCCAGTTCTGTTGCGTATGTATACATGAAGTGTTTAAACACTCAACAACATAAGCATATGCAGGATCTCTGTCCGTCCATGCCTAGTACAGCAGATCATGTGCAGTCACAGTTAAAGTCAAGTCACGTAACAAGTCAGTCAGTCAGTCAGTCCTTGTATGGAACACTCTGCAATGAGAAAAATGAAGTGGCCTATACAGACGTCTCACAGTGGGCGGAGTGGTGGAGCGTAGTACTATGCAATCACAAGCGACCATGCGGTTACAGAAGGGTAAGGGGGGAACGGTGTGAATTTGTATGTCTGCTATTTTAAGGTTGTAGGGGAGTCTATTTCGATGTTCCCTGATGATGCATGTTTTATTGTTATCTAGAACTACAGTTCCGGTATTATCGGGAAAGCTGTCGAATAATCCAGCACCTTCACAGAACCCAACGCGACGACGGACACAAACGGATCGAAGTTTGGCTTAACCTCATTTCCTCCACACCTTCTTAACAATGCTGGTCATCACAAAATAATACTAGCATAATCAAATACTACTGACAGACCTACACATCGGTCTACTTCCCCCTCTACTTCATATTTACCCTGAAGATGGCGACAGCAATATAGCCGAAACGTTCGAACTCCTTCAACACACGACGCGGCCCAATTCCTGAAGTCAGTCTGTATACTAAACAGCCGTGAAAACCGAACTGAATACGAAATTCTGGGAAGTACCCATAAGGGGGTGGGGGTCGACCATGAGAATTAGGATCTTCAGTTTACAAAAAAGTCAAGAAAGAGTGGGGAAATTGTTTTACAGTTACTTGACTTCAACTGTTTTACTTCTTTGTCTTTACGCTACCCACATAATCTTTTGAAAATATTCCTATTTTTTAATTGCCCCTCCTCAACTCATTATGAAAAACTGTATTCTTAGGTAAAAAAATATTGGAGAGGTATTTGTCCCCCTTACATACCCCACATTACGCCTTGGAAGCACCCAGCAATTATGTGATTACGTCACCATGTTATACGTACATGTATAGGTGTACAATTCAGAGACGAATTCTCGCACTGCATTTGTAATTCTGATTGTTAGCATATAAGCCCTTAGCAAAGACAAAGCGGTGTCAGTCTTTCAAGAAAAAAATAGACAAGTGCTTATACAGTATCAACACTGCTATCTATGGACAGGCAAAATGATGAAAGGTGAAATTATTAATTTAGCCCTCTCAATACAGCGTCCATCAAGGTATGTCAATTATAATAACATCGCTTTGACAGGCAAAATAATGTAATTTCTCCTCACGAAGCAAACATCTTTCATGCCACTTTGTCTTTCAAGAGCTCATATACAGAATCAGCCAAAAGTTCGTGTGCGCCCGTGGAAGAAGGGAGATGCACGGTACAGTAAATGGGGAAGTCCCAAACATAAAACACTTTAGGCAAGATAATTACCTACGTCACATGGCCGTCAGGATCACTTCCAACACTTATTGTAACTGTTAAGTCCTGTACATCCACCATGAATTCCATTCCAACCTATATCCTACTTGGGATAGGTGCACAGGTACTTTTGCCTCATCTTGTAGAAAAGTGACAAGGTGTGAATCGTAGTACATTAGTAGCTACCACGTTTATGATCTCTATACAAAATCTCATAGGCCTAGCACCAACATTGCACCATTTCACGCCATTAACCCGAAAGCCACATATGAAATTCAATGGTCCACCACGCAGTTACCTTACATTCTGCAAAAGAGAAAGTACTATAACAAAATTTGCATACAGCTCAACAATATAAAACCCTAGATTCAGTGCTCCTGATGCAGCTCACGACTCACAAGTTCACACAGCCGCCATTATTTGTGTACATACATTACTTAAAATCGGTCCGAATCGAATACATATTCCCCCCACCCGCCCCTGTGCCATGCAGCTGCCTACCCCTCTGCTTGCCTACCCCCACTAGTAATAACCAGCTGAGAAAAGTATTCTAGTTTTCGTTCCTCCTACAGGCTGTTCTTGCGTTATCTGTGATTGGTGTTAAGAAACGAAAGGTGTAAATGCACGTAAGGTGGAGGGGGGTGACCAGCAAACTTGAGTCCCCACCACCAGTGTTCATTCTTTCCGTGACCCGAGTTCAATGCCATGGTGTGCATAATAAATTTTGTGAGAATCTAGGTTTGCTCAACAATCATTACAGTGCATGGTAAATAGGCAGTACATGGTAGCACCAAGAGCATATATTTTATTAAGTAATGAAATTGGGCTACAAATGCTCAAACAAAGCAAATTTTATTTCAAGGGTTTTCATCCCCGTTCTATTGTCACTCAATAAATCCAACCAATAATCCGTCAAAACAACATGTATTGTAAAGAACATCACCAACTACGTCTTTCGACAAAACGAATAGCCCTAATCGGGCTCAGTGAAAGAAAATAAAAAATGTTGTCGACCTACTTACTTACTTACTTACTTACTTACTTACTTACTCCACGGTGCAGAGTCCTTCTTGAGAAGCTAACTGGTTTTCAGCTAGTCTAGAAATTCCCCGCATTTCACGGAACTCGAAGGTTCATTACCGCACTCACAAGCGTCCGCCACCTGTCTGTATCCTGGACCAGTCCAATCCAGTCCATATACCCAAATCCGACCACCTGGAGATCCATCCTAATATTAACCACCCTTCTACGCCTAGGTCTCCCCAGTGGTCCGACCTACACCTGCAGAATGTAGTAAGATATCTCAGACCTTACAGTGAACTTATACACAGCATCGGTATTAAACCGTGACTTAAAACAGGCGGTATTATAGGTGCATTCAAAGAGCATATACAAATAAAGATAGTAAAGTGCAGCTGTGTGTGATGTGGGTTAAAAATGCATCTAAGTAAAAGTAACTAATTCGCAGGGGCTCTTTTGGATGGTAATATTTTAAACGAACGATGTGTCCGTATTATTCTATTCGGATCCTACGGTAAACTCATATCAGTATCTGTATCAATAACGTGACGTAAGTGAAAGTTTGGGTACGAATTTTTTATGGTGAAGATATATAAGTAATACATTCTATGTACTCAATGTGGAATTAATTTTGAATAATCTTGAAGTTCACTGATGGTTGCATAAATAATAAGGAAGATTTTTAAATTTTATCTCTGTAAAGATGGGAAAAGAAGGACCGAAAAATCTCGTTAAAGAAAATCAAGAGGTATAATAATGGTAACAAAATAATATCTTAAGAATTTATAGCATAACGTGGGCGAAGAAGTAAGGTGGGTTCGTCTGTACGTCACTAAGGAAGTTTTGCTGAGCGCATACAATTGACAACTCTAACAAGTGGCACTGATCCATTTGGCATTACGAGGATAATGACCTACGAAGCTTACGTAATGCAGTAATTAAAAATTCGTTCCTAACCTCCCCCAATACAACTCCATTAAAGAGAGATGTCAACTGAAGGCGTTCATGGAAAGAATGTCTATTTTGCTCCGGAAATAAATGACTCCATATGTTTCCTGTGCGAAATTGGTACCAACGTGAGATCTGCGCCCTTATGGGATATTACGCAGCGTATAGTGGTAATTCCTTACCGACATTTCGGGACAACCAATCAGTCCCATCTGAAGTGTCAAGAAAACCAAATTTCTTGACCCTAGGAGATGGAAGCGATAAGTTTCCCGAAATGTCGGTACGAAATTACCACTGTACGCTGCGCAATATCCCAGAAGACAGCAGATCACACCCACTTCGCGGCGGAAGTCTGATATCACGCACAGTACCATTGCGTTGCGCGTTAAAGCAAGTAGTGCCATATACAGCTACGTGGTATTATTCCCTTACACAGAGTTTGAGAGACGACGCTGGTACTAGTTCTGCCCCTCCCAGACAAACATCCCACTCAATTCATCACACCGCACCGAATCCGATGCTTCACAACGTCAGCAGTTAGTACAGCGATCTGTATACAGTTACAGAAGGTGCGGCCACTGGTCAACCCCCGCCCCCAGCTTCCCACCAAGTCCAGCTCTACGGTGCATAACCTCAGCAGTTGACACAGCGTATGACGTACTCACTGGAGCGGATCGGTTCCAGTTCCAGGTGTTCAGATCCCCACCGACGCCCCTCTGGGGGTCCAACACTTCTTCCTCGCTGTCTTCAGACCCCAAGGAACCGGGCGGGACGTTCTGGGGCCCAGAACCGGGTGTGGGGTCGCTAAGGCGGAGACGTAGTCCGTCCCTGAATCCACTCATGCCAACACGGTGCAGGTCAGCACCGAGCGTTTGCGTCCCTGCCTACATGGCGCACTCTGCCCTGCCACGCCTTAAATTCCGTCATCACACGACGCCAGACGCGAGCTCACTACTGCTTCATCTGGCCGATCGCGCTCCAAGCGCCGTCGCGATGGTTGCTAAGAGACGGTGTTCATGCGCATAAAAACTGTAACAGGGCGTCGCATCGCAACGAACTGAATTCGAACCGGAGACACGACTCAACACTTCAAATTAGGGGCCAAACTTCCTAAACATAGCTAAAAAAACTAATTAACTCACCAAATTAAGGTTCTTATGGAGAAACTGACAGTCGCTCAACGTGCCAACAAATTCCCCGCCTTTTGTGGGCTCCGAAGGCTCAATCCTGAGTTCATATAAACCCGCCATTGGCCCTTGTCCTCAGCCATACAAATCCGCCTCAAAATTTCACATTGCATAACAGGATGTAAAGTTCTCCCTGTCCAAGCTATGAAGACTCATTCTTAACCTCTGCACTAGACTTAGTGGTCAACTTCACGTTCCGGCCGCTTTACCAAGGGAAAGAGCCCAAGTACCAATCTAATAGGAGGATGTTTCGGCTGAGTGGACGTTATGGAAAAGAGAAAATATCTTGACCCTACCGTAATTCGAACCCCGGACCGTCCAGCCCCTAACCTTGCCCCTACTCCTACTAAGCCACCCCGGTTCAAATCATATTGTGTACCTTAAATACCCAGTCATTAGGTCGCAGAAAATGTACAATACCGACATGTTATAAAGGTAACTACTAACAGTGCCAGGGTATTAAAGAAGCAATACGCTAAAATCAACTAGATGGTATGATTCAACGACGGAAAGCTGTAAAACTAATGGTATTAGTAAGCGTATGGCAAAATCTTTACGCAAACTAATGTGTGTCCACGGCGAGCACACTAATACCCGCAGCCGGTACCTGACTGCCGATCACACTGAATATTCAAACGACTAGTCACCAAGCCAGCAAATCCGTCGTACGATGCACTGGGCCGTGCACTGTGCTCGCTCTAATCCGTCCTGATGTTCAAGAAAATTTCAAATTGTGTTGCGTCCTATTAGACCAGAAAAAAGCACGCCGACCTACACAGAGTTCAAGAATATAAGCCTACGCCGTAATACGTTCATCGACAACTCCAACACGCGACGCAAAATCAGTATTTTCATCCGGACTTTCCTAGTGCATTACGCGTACCAATTTGATGACACTCAACTACTTCCTCTCTTTTCATGAAACTTTTTGGTTGACATTATTTTAACTTTCTTCGTCCCAAGAGCGTTTTAATACCGTCTGAACACTTCAGGTAGACAAATGACTCTTGTCTGCCTTTAAATCCAAGCGTGACTCTCATCTAACACGCACTATTCGTGCGCTGCTAACAAGAAACTTACTGTCAAAGATTCTCTGAACACTCGTGATTATTCATAACATGCATACGGCAACCACGTGAATGGTTTCGTTTTCTCCTCCAGAGGTATCGGAATACGTAGGATTTCACCCTTTCTTTACAGGCCACGCAGACCCTTCGAGTGAGTACAGGCATAGCTCTACTCTTTTCTAGGATCTTCGGCACTAGATGGGGGTGGGGGTCAGCCCCACGCCCCGGCCGCCTCTACCCTCGGGAAAGACCCGGTAACCATTGTACAGGAGTCTGGGTGGGCCCCAGGGCCGGTCTGGACAGGCGGAAAATATCGTCCCCAACGGGATTCGATCCCGAACCGTCTAGCCCTTAGTCAGTCGCTACACCGACTGAGCTACCCGGCCCACAGGTATCGGAATATAAGCCAACAAATTTCGCATGCGACCGCTACCTTGCTCCACACATCGGGGTACAAGTGCTCTAACAATTAAATCCAAATTTCACGAACATCGATTATAGACGCGGATGATGCTTCCAGAAGGGAAGTTGGAAGATACTGCTGCGTATCAAATGACAGCGTGACTTTATAGCCATCTTTGGCAGCGGTCTCTACCTGAAGCTTCATATCTGTTAACATCAGCAGGAGAGTGAAGTGTCGCTAAATCTTCAATTTCTCCTTTCGCGGGACGCATACTCACATGTACAGCAGCAGTCCTTTGTGCTTCTGTGGAAAAGACCAGTGCTACTTGTGTGCCTTCCTACGTTAACACTGGCCTCTCAACCCAGTTTTTCACGCTCTTTTCATTTCATTCTTCATAGTCCGAGAGGAAGCGCCGGAAACGCCGATACCGGTAACTGGCAACAACAGACGGTGCACATATCCCAGGCGCCAGCTAAACTGGGCGAATGAATTTTGTACACAGGCCCGTAATATTTGTGGGTAGATTCCAGTTGAAATGTGATGGCACACGGTGACGCACGGGAGGAAGGAGAAACTGGCGAATGGAGTTGGTAGCCAATACTCTTCACACTACCTCGGAACATGATGTATCCAGCATTGCTACCGCTGATGCGCAAACCTCGGCTGCCAGTAGTCGACTGAACTGACGCCCCCGCCGATTTAAATGGACTCGTCCGTTTCGCCGGAAGACGAAATCTGGTTTCTGCGCGTGTGCCATCGCATTTCAACTGGCCTCTACTCAGTTTTTAACATGCATCACGCCACGCATCTGATGCCCAGAATTTTGACATGGTTCCTAAATTTCTGGAACGTATGTGGGCCCCTGCGCGAGGGAGGCATAGAACTGGTATTCGTCGTCATCACGTACATATCCAGTACCTCCTCCAGCCGATCGGGAAGTGCTAGAACGTGACTCGACTACGAAAAGAATCATTTGCTTTTACGAAATGAAAACATACACCGTCACAGATATATCATGGACATATACAAGATCCATCCTAATTTGACCAGAATCGTTCTGGTCAAATCGCTCTTCTTCAGCAGCTCCAGGAAAATGCAGGCACTGTACAGTACTTCAAACTACGCCACAAACGCTTCCGTCTCCATCCTTTACTATTCACTCTTCATTAATCGTCGCACCATTAGACGCCATAAACCGAACTACAGACAGAATCATGAAATAAACTACGTCTAGATCTGTATATGTGCGTACGTTACTAGTAACGATAGCAGAGAAGTATGAATGCAGAAGTTCTTCCTTTTAGGAAGGAAACCCAAAACAGGGGTCGTTGCTTGGATATAGAGAAACACCTGCGCTCAACAAAATACCTTACTAGCGCAATCTGTAGTTGAGGCATCCCCGTTGTGTATATAACATGAAAATAAATCAAGGTAAAGTACGTCAAAACACAACTAGTTTTATTAGATGTTAATGAACGACGTGTTTCGGCCTACTTGTCTTCTGTTGTGTGGACGTTACATGGTGGTATACCACCATGTAACGTCCACACAACAGAAGACAGTCTGCACACGCTAAAGCCTGGCAGAAACCATATAAAGACAAGAGCGCAACGACAGCATACAGTTTAATAGTGATCTCCATATACAACGAAAAGTCTGTGCCAGTTAATCAGTGATTCCCACATACAACACATAACTGTGTTAGTGCCACAGCTGAACCCATCACCACAGTGACAGACAGGACACCGACTCTACAGAGATCCCAGAGTACAATACACGTACGTGCCAGTGCAACACGAAGTGTCCAACACCAAAGCAACACTAGAACCAGCCACAACACGTTTATCTCTAACGTCACACATGTGACGCATTCAGACCAGCTATTCGCCATCCGGACCCCCCCCCATACACCAACAATAACAAAGCCCAAGACAGATGACCCCCACCCAGGATACCACCGTACCTGCTCATACACAGTTCATATTTCATATATAATTTCTGGCCAGATGATGAGATCTCAACATCCGCCACAATATAGTCTCGTAGAACTTTGCAACCTGATGATGGCCAAGTAGGCCGAAACACATCGTTCATTAACATCTAATAAAACTAGTTGTGTTTTGACGTACTTTACCTTCATTTATTTTCATCTTACTAGCGCAGTTACTAGGACACGGGGAGAACCCACATAATGGAAACCAAACCAGAGGTACAGCTAGAATACGCGGAAAACCAAAACCAGCGCCTGTACTAGATTACAGGCAAACCCATAATTCGGAGAAACCCCAAACCATAGTGGTTGCTAGGCTACAGAGAAACCCCATCGCTCTGGGTAATCCAAACTAGAACCGTTGTTAGGGTAGGGGGAAAATGCAAAACATTATTTTCCAATCTGCAGTGCAGATCTCTCCAAACAAGCAGGCTTGCAAGTAAAATATTATATGTTAGTGTCTTTTACACATAACTCGATACGATAACGGATATTAATGCCTAAGTATATGGAGGATTGGTCTTTCCTATTCTTGTATTCATCTGCGCGAACTCCAATAAAAGGGCGCAAAATGGGGATCTCGTGTACATGTAACCTAAATTATTCAGGGATATACATGTTAGACTTTTAGTTTTCAAGATTCTAATCAGATCCATATTTTGACCTGTATCATACATTTTCGGGGCAAAATGTTTGGAGAAATTTCACACATTTGGGTTTATCGTGATCAATGCTTTTGTTCCAAACCAACTTTCGAGTAATTTTCATGACGACCCGTTATATTGTTCGAATCAAACATGTGACCGTCAGGTATGACCTCCTCAACATACGCACAATCCACGCCATGACTGTAAGAATGCCGCTGAACTAAATGACACGTGAACTTCTTCATTGCAATTCCCCAACTTCCCAAAACAAATGAATCATGAAACAAAACGTCTGCAGTGTGTCAAGAAAATGTCTCCCCTCCTACGCGAACATTCCCAGAAACCGCAAGTGCCAAGAACAAAGCGGTGCATCGCCCCAACATTGCATTGTCCAAACAGAGCAAAGTTACGGATTCTGAACCCCTGCCAGGATAAAAAAATGTTGCGTCAAACGGAACGACTCCCTTCTGTTCCAATATCAAAGCCTGATAAAAGTACAAAGCAAAAACTGTCCTCACGCCATTAAGGCATAATGGAGGGGAGACGATGTTTATTGCTCCAGTCATTCCCAACCTCGGCACTAGGTGGACAAAGTGGCCCGTTTCACGCCCCGGCCATTTTAACCTCAGCGAAAACCCCAAATACCCACTGAACAGGATGCTGGATAAGTCCCAGCACCGTTCTGGAAGTTTTGGACCAGGTACATATCTTTTGCTCCGACCGAGAATGGAATCACAATTCCTCCGTCGCCCAGCCCATATTCCAGGCACTACACCGACTGCGCTACCGCGATTTCAGTCTAATCCTCGTACACGAAGAAATACTGACGAAGACAAGGTACAAGTAGCGCGTCTTCGGAAAGAATCATGAAGACGATTAGTCCTTCACGCACCTGCGAACGTGTGACAGGTTTCTGTCACAAAATGTGGGCCTGTAAGTTACACGTGGCACATTAATTGGTGGATTTACAAATAACATTTTTACTACTGTTGTACTGAGGCCACGAATAGGACTCCTACGGATGGCACGTGTGGCAAAACTTGAAGCTTCGTCCTCTCTGTATCTTTCACTCCCCTCCAGCCCTCTCTGTCCGAAGCCATTCAGCCCGAAGTGCTTGTTGTCAGTAAAGCCTGTCACATCACTATCATTACCAACATTCCCGTGAATCGATCGGAGGAAAATATAAGGAATTACGCTGTAGAGAGATGCATAACAGCTCGAGGGAAATGTTTACTGGCTGATCCATGGGACTCCTTTCCTGCCTTCAGTATAGTATCATACATATCGTCTGTAGCGAGATGGTACGTTACCACTGAAATTCAACGCATAACGTAAATGCCTTACCGGACCCACAGACAAATCCTGAAGAACCTCACTAACAACAAGGAAACTTGGCTTGGAAATTAGACGTGCTCTGGGTGAAAGCTTACATAACATTATATTATTTGACAACTGTCAGAAGTTACTTCACAGCGGCTCGCTTAATTATACAACGTCAACGTGCAATGAAACATGTTTGCTCGATGTAACGTGTCTTCAAGCTGAAGGAAAACACTTCCAGCACCTTCTTTCAACAGGGCAAGTAAAAACTCAGCTTTTAAAGCAATACGTGAAACTAAAACGTGTGGACCCCAACTCGCGGCAAACTTAAAGAACGGTCAGCGCTGCGCTCTCTGCCTGCTTGCCTACCAACATGAGGAACGTCCTAGGTGAAGAGTGACGATAGCTGTCAGGGAAATAATGTCCCTGAATCTCGACACTGAAGTGGCGGCAGTGTGCACCAGAAGATCTGCTGATGTAGCAAGTCAGAACAGGTATGAAACTGTACTGGAAGAGATGGAGGAATTCTTCCTCAAGCATCTGCCGATAAAGTGAACACAATACAAATGAATCCATGTGGCTGGTGGGGGGATGCTTAATCATTAAATTCCACAGAACAGCCGGTTTCCAGGCCGTTATTCGACACCGGATCTCTCGACTAAAAAGCAGGCGTGCTAACCTAGCGGCAGAGACATTCCGATTCCTTGCTAATCATGTCAATGAATGAGAAAAAGTGAGAAAGAAGACGATAAAGTAGATCTATACACATAGGACTATCAGTTACCACACGTGTTCAAACATGCTGGCTGCTCGACCAGGGCGGTTTTGCACAGCGCGATTTTGATTACATGCAGCTGGAAATAATTAAATACTAGTATATGGGAAGAAATTACCGACCGCTGAAAAATTAAAACATGCGGATAAACGCAAGCGGTCACTCGCACAACCGCAGCAACAGCAGCAGTAGCAGCTGGCAGCATCAGCTACCCAAGCGCTGCGTAAATGTTTAATGCCTAAAAAGGTACGCGATTTAAAGGATGGGTTGGGGTGTCAACAGGCGTCCGCGTTCACGTAACATTACTTTCCCCATAAGCAGCAGGTGCAACGCGGTTTTGCCGAACACGCCGTAATCACTCCTTCCCCTAACCCCGCGTTTGATGCAGCATCACCATTTCGTGAAGACATACACAGAGGTTTACACCACACACTTTTTACTTTGTCTCTGGATAGAGGTGCGGGTGTATGTTGACTCTCCGGTCAAAATACGTTACTGATACTATAATTTTAATGACTGCAGGCAAGCATCAAGTTCCACAGGATTTTGACGATGGTATATCGCATTTATAAACACTCCGTTTTGGGATTTTGTCCATCGCCTAGTGTGCCAAAAACAAGAAAGACGTACACCATGTCACTAACTGCATCTGCTTCCGTCCTCAGGTTAATATGTGCAGACGCACCTACTCACGGGGCCCGTTAGAAAAGCCTGATATCTTCGAGAACAACAGAATATAAATAGGGAATGTAACTGCACATAGAACGCAACTGGAACAAGATAGGCAGTGTGCGTATAACACTGAGGCGCGTTCGTGTAACTATTGTCGCCGTGGAAAAGCAATGAGTATTACACATTGAGTGTGTATTTGTAGCGCAAGCGCCGTACTATATCATCTGCGGCATGTCTGGCTCTACCTTATTTTTTTACATTACTTAATAAACGGCACGATTTTCAGAAGAAAAAAAAAGTTACTGAGCATGACGTGGGTTTTGATTTTCTCTCCAAATTTTATCTGACACATTTCTCATATTAAGAGGAACTGAGGGAAGTACGATCGTAAATGTATGTTGGTGTTCATGTAAAGTATCCATTATTCTTGCCTGATTTTAAAAACCTGAATTTTCTCAACGGATTTTCGAAGAATACTCAGATATCAAATTTTAACGAAAATTCGTCCAGTAGGAGCCAAGTTGTTCCATATGGACGGATGGACGGATATGACGAAGCTAGCTGTCGCTTTTCGCAACTTTGCCAACGTGCCTAGAATTGCCTACTCCTAATTACAATACACCACTCTGCTGTTATTGAGGAAGACTGGAAAATGAACTACATGTGATCTGCTACCTGGGCATGGTTCTCGCCCCTAAACACACCTTCACTTGGAAACAGAGTTCAGGGGGCAACTACGCTACCGCCGACGACCACTGAATGTATTCTGCATAGTTCGTGCAGTCTATTATTAACTGCCGGTGACGTCATAGCCGTTGTGGTGGGCGTGCCACGTTCTCGGCCGGAAGTTTACATTCCAAGTGCCCATTGTTTAAAGGCGCGTCATGCAGAGTTCATAATGGGTTGTGGAGGTGGCAGTGACCTATTTTAATCCACCTGGAAGCAACGGCTGGAATCGAAATGCTGACTTGCTACACAAACGCCCTCTGACTTAATAAGGAAGTGACCAGCTTCATTCTGATGCCTTTGCACATCCATCTACATTTATCCCAATTTCCTGCTCCGCATACTTCTTAGGTGGAAGTAAAATCAGCGACACTCAGCATAGATTTATTGAGTAACAACACTGATTCAACTACAAAGTTTATACACGTAATGCTTCATGATAGACACGTAAGTATACGACCTGATCAGTGCACGAGAATGTCCGTAGACCCTGATGCCTGCCCTCTGAATCTAAATAAATTTTGAATTTATACTTTCTTGAAATTTGGTAAAAAAAAAAAGTAACGTCACTAAATAGTACCTCAACTTTACACTTATTTCCTGCCCTGCTTCAGACACCTGGAAAACGGAGGGCGTTTGGGTGCACTGCCCAGTACCGTAACGGGGAAAAGTATATTTTTGTTACTTTATTTCTCAGTTCCAAACCCACTCAGAGCTTTTTATTATACTTATTATGCTTAGAGAAAATTTTCAATTTCTGCAACATATTATCATATTATCAACTTTTCGTTCCGTGTACGGCATGATCATCCAAATTTGGCTAAATTTTAAATTCTAATTACCAGAAATGCCGTGCACAGAGGTTCAAAATTGCACGATTTTTTGTCACCAAAGAAATGTAGTTGTAAATCCTGCTTTGGTGGTACAATGTTTACAAACACTTGGTTCGTAAGCTGTATGTCAGGGAGCAACCTACAAACATGAAGAGACGTAGACATTTCAGAAAAATAAGTTACGGAATTTTGCCAACCGAACGAATGAGGAAGCAAAAATACCAAAACCAAATCCGACGAAAGACTATCAACAAAGTTCGCACACTTCACGGGAATCTAGAAATTCACAAACTATTTAATGTCTAATAATAATGAATGACGTGATAAGTGCACCGTACACTAAACACGGCTGAAAACGACACTGCGCACTAGGCACGGCCAACCGCTCGACACGAGTCTTAAATTACCGGAATACAACAGTTCCGAGCATCACTAAGTCCATTTCTTTGGTGCACAGATTGCCAGTTCTATCCCATCTCTTAGCATCACTACTGCTGCTTCACTTAATTCATAAGGACAGGTTTTGTGTGTGTTACGTTTGTCGGATATAACCTCAAACCTTCACTCATTCGTCATGAAAGTAACTGTCAACTTGCAAACAGCACTTCACACAATAATGTGTAGTTATTTCTATGATCTACCCTCGTACCACATGTCACACACACAGCACCATTGGTTCCAAGGTTAAGCCATCAAACAGAAAGCTCCAGAAATTTTTTGGACTGCCGCCATATTGTTATTTTTTTACATTCTGCAAAAATATTACCCCACCAACAGTCATGTATTTTTACAAGGTCTACTACCAGAACCTAAAAGTAAATGGCGCCAGTGTTACGTCACGCCAGTTCGCCATGTTGTTAACATGCGTTATAGGACAAGAGAAATCACGGCGTTACTATGTTCTATAGTGGAATAATGTCCTTGCGTAGTATCAACTGGATCTAATGTTGGAAAGGGGTATGCGAGGGGACACACACACACACACAAACACAGAGACAGACAGGAAGCATTGTAGACTACAGCTAATAACTTCCAATTCAAGCAGCATACAGAACTAAAACAGGCAGTTTAGAACGAGTCTGACAGGTGAGTCTTCTCACACCTGCGGTTAGACGTATTTTCATTGGTGATTTTTATTTCTCCAAAATCATATATCGGCAACATGTGATCATGATTAGAGCTATAAATACTCCACTCCCACAAGCACGTCTTCAAAGCGTATTTTAATTAGCAACAAAGACAACTTTTCATTTCATCATGCCTGTGCAGGCCATGAAGACGGATTTCAAGTAGAGGTACAGCTCCACTCATTCTAAACCTCGACAGCGGACAGAGGTAGCTGTCAGCTTCACGGCCCAATCGCTTTACCCACAAGCAAGGACAGCACCCCTGATGTCTGCTGAACAGGAGGCTAGGCTGACAACAGAGCCGGTCTGGACACTTCGTACAACAGAAAAGTCTCTTACCTCTACTGTATAGTACAACAAACAATGCTTCCTGGTCATTCGGTACGTAGCCTAGTCGAGACAACGAATTAGCTATCCAGGGACAATTTACATTCCCCCTAACATCGTTCAAAGCAAGTGTTCACTGTCAGATTACTCTACCCGCTGGACGGCAAATAAACTCTGCAATTTTTAATTCGCTGCTAATCTAATCATCTACGACACTCCACGTCCTTCTTAAGAAAATGTCAGTCGCTTAGCCAGTCCAAAAATTCCCCGCCCGTTACGAAAAATTAAGGTTCATTACCGTGCTCACAGGAGCCAAAGAATGAGCTCTATGGGTCACCTACAAGCACTTCACATCCTCACACTGCACATTCTTAAGCTCCACTGTGATGTCCTCCTCCCATTAGGTGTTCCTATTAAACTTTTGTACTTATCGATGCCACAGCTTCTCCTGCAACTAGCATTCACTCAAACAGTCAAGAAATTCCCTTCTGTTATGGATGTCAAGAGTTCATTACGGTGTTCACAAGAATTTATCTTTTTTAAAGGGGGGAAACATTTATTAGAATATAAGGTTCTTTTAGTATACAATTAGGCCAGGCAAAGTGAAATATAGTGCATAATACTGTTTAATCACAGTAACTGCCAAATTAATTTTTAGCGAACCGTTCTACGTGTATTAAGAATTACAGACAGCGACACTGTAAAGACTGTGGCCTATGTTGTTCTTCCCTACTACAGACCAAAAACTGCCACTGGTTTGGGCCCAAAGTCCACGAGTGTGAAGGTAGTAAGAAATTTGAGAGCAATGCTTATGGCTGACTTGCTGAACCCGGTACAACACTTGTGTATTTCACAACGACGCCAGCTGAAGAATGGCGCGCCACTGCTGCAGCATAATGGCGGCAGTAGAACTATTAATAATTATTGACTATTAATAATCCTGGCCGAAGGTCAGTCGGACCGTGTCTACTTGCCAAGCGGTGGTACCGCTGTCCGTTCCCAAACTACGGACCTCATGTCTCAGGGGCTCTTCGAAGTGTCCGACAGGTCTGACATAACCAGAACGGTGGTACCGGCGCTTGCAGTCGCGGAAACAACAGCGACAGTGGGCCTGTTGTCTGAGTTCACATCCAAATGCCTTAGTGACGTACATGCTTATAAAAAGTACTCAAAACCTCGCACAACTAGCAGTAAATCTACCATTTTAAATTCTTACAAAAGCAACTGTTTGCTGTTATTATCATTATTCACTACAGCAGAGAGATTTCTGGAAGCCCGGGGTACACTCTTCAACAAAATCAAGCGGCCTGAAATTTCGTCCCGCTCAGGAAGTGATGTGACATGCAGTTGCCTTCACAATTCGAGTGGGTTTACTTAATCTATATTCGTAAATTCGTGGCGTTTCTCTGTCTTCCATTCGTTACGATCAATCACCCCTCTTACATATCAACCAAAGATACCTATACATTAGTTTAATTTTCCCAGGCGTAGGGCTAGCTAGCTCAGCTGCCAGGGATGGCTAAGGCGACAGGGGTGTTCTTACACGTGGCAGGCATAGCCGAGCCCGTTAACGTGGTAGCAGTACTGTTCGGAAACGAACTACGTTGGTTCGAGTCTCCCGTCCGCGCAGGAATACAGTGATTTCCTGCGCAGGGCGCGATGGAAATCATAAACAAGTAGGAAATTAGAGATCCTTTAGGTAAACACGCCCCCCCCCCCTCCGACCTTGGAGGGATGGACATAAGGGCGCCGAAGCGCGCACGGTTCCGTCGGTCCGCGAGGAGGTCCATGGGGGCCACCGGAGCACCCTATGGGGGGTGCAGTGAGTGTTGAGTGCGAAACGGAGACGGAGTGTGAGGACAATTTAGTGTGCCCCGATAGGGAGGAAGCGAAGTACGGACAGCGGTGGTTGTGTACCTACATATGCGCAGCATGCAGAGGACTTGCTCCAGGTATATAATCACTGTTTTCCTTAAATGAGAGTTTTGGATAGGTCAATGAGTACCTGCTTTTTTATATTTTTTTCTGTTGTGTCGCCTTGGAATTCTCAGACTAAATTGAAATGGATGTAGTTTATTTAGTGTGAATAAAACTGGCATTCGCAATAAAAAAAAGTCCCGGTATCGGCATATACATATATATATATATATATATTATTTTTAGATATATTTTATACTCACGAACACTCAAATTGTGCAGTAACACAACCATTGTTTAATTATACGTTTCAAAAGTTATTTTTGCTACAATGGCAGGGCTAGAAATGCGAGTGACGCAGATATTACTGTTATTTTTCCGTAATTCTTTTTCTTTGTTTACCGACATTCTGATTTAGAGGGTTGGTGTTCGATTGGGACTTAAACAGGGCACGTGAATCTCGTTGGTGCTTGCGGGCCGTAGCGAGTCACGAGATCTGACAAAGTCTTACTGGCTACACTGATGATGGTGCTTATGAAAACCGAAATGCGTATATTGCAATAATAATAATAATAATAATAAAATCAAAGGAAATGAAGAGCTTATGTTGGTTATTTTAAACTGTACTTTGCTGCATCATCAAAATGATGGATGAACTGTGCCTAACTCCTATTTTAGGGCTTCTTGTAAGAATATTTGTTTAAGATTGTTATTTTAAAAGCCTACATTGCTTGATAAAATCTGTTATATGATTTCAGAACACTTTTACGAAAGGATTTCTCAATATATTACGTCAAGTTTCTTTCAACTTTCTGCCACCCGAAAACTGTCCTGCCGGTGACAATATGGTCATTAACCCTTAGGTGAGGGTAGGCCCAATCCCTCTTCACCACAAATACTGTCATAACAGTAAAAATGCCGTTATTCGCGGTATGTCAGCGTTGGTGTAAGAAGTTTCGTGGGTGGCCAGAAATGAAATGGGCCGCATGGGGCCCATTTCCGTTCTGGCGACCCACGAAAATTGCGAAACAAACTGAATATGACTCAAAGACTACAGTTTATAAATAGAAACATTCGATTTTATAAGTCCATAAAATCAGTTAACAATTGCGTGAGTACTGATGTTTTTGTGTAAATTCACAACTGCGTGCTGTAAACATACTTACTTCAAACACGAAAATACAGGTTAGGGCACAGTACATCCATCATTTTGATTATGCAGCAAAGTACAGTTTAAAATAACCAACATAAGCTCTTCCTTGCCTTTCATTTTATTATTATTACAACATACGAACGTCGGTTTTCATAACCACCATCATCAGCGTAGACGGTAAGACTTTGTCAGATCTCGTGACTCGCTACGGCCCGCAAGCACCAACGAGATTCACGTGCCCTGTTTAAGTTCCAACTGAACACGAGCCCCCTAAATCAGAATGTCGATAAACAAAGAAAAAGAATTGCGGAAAAATAACAGAAATATCTGCGTCACTCGAGTTCTAGCCCTGCCACTGTAACAAACATAAGTTCTGAAACGTATAATTAAATAATGGATGTGTTACTGTACAGTTTAATTGAGTGTTCGTGAGTATAAAATATCAAAAAATAAAAAAATATGCCGATACTGGGACTTATTTTTGTAAAACCGTATCTTTATTAGTCTCGTGTGTATACAAACGTAGTCAGTGTGGCAACACAGTCAGTGCGTCGGAGATTAGGGGGTGAAAAGCCCAGTTTGTTTGGTGCGTCAATCGCTCAGAGGAAGACGGTATGTACAACAAAACTCCTCTCAGTCAGGTTGGGGGGGGGGGGGGGGGCTTTTCCAGAAATTTTTTTTGGGGGAGGGGGTTTTAATTTGGGGAAAAATTCCCCCCTTTCTCAGTGACCTCGAGCCTCCCCCCGAA
>Ga0123355_10003918_pt1 | contig 21530 bp, 15 predicted proteins | sample TergutEmb28metaG_3_FD_89872 | JGI IMG/M metagenome (GOLD analysis project Ga0123355, IMG submission 89872) | Embiratermes neotenicus P1 segment gut microbial communities from Petit-Saut dam, French Guiana - Emb289 P1 | ecosystem: Host-associated > Arthropoda: Insects > Digestive system > Gut ...
GACAGCACTCTCTTTATGTTTACTTGGGTTGCAATTTTCTCTTTTATATATTTTTTGAATTAACTTTACAACATCAATCTAAAAAATATTTTTACCATTTCCCCCTTGACAAATGTTATCCGAGGACTATGGGTATATGGGTTTAGCACCACATGCCTTTGAGGGCTTTGGGTATATGGGTTTTGCACCACTGTCTGCACCCATACGCCCAACCCAACCTGCACATACAATGACAACGGGCGCAAGTGCGCAAATTACTCACAACACAGCGGGTGCTTATGGCGGCGGTGTTCACGTAAGCGGCGGTGCGGTGTTTAATATGCCAGCAGGGATAATCTCTAACAACATAACCCAAGGTGTGGCCGGAAATATTGCAGACGAAGGCAATGGCGGCGGCGGTGTGTTTGTAACCGGTGCAGGCTCACACTTAATGTTTGGAGGCGGTGGGATTTTCTCAAACCGTGCAACCCGTGGTGGTGGTATACGGCTAGAAGCAGGTAATGCCACTACTATAAACCCTGCCAGGGTTACAATGACCGGCGGCGGTATAAACAACAACCGGCAAGATGCCGCAGGTGGTGTAATCACCGTAGGCGGCGGACTATATGTCAGCGGGGCAAACGCGGTATATACCATGTACCACGGCACGATAGGCGGGATGCCAGTTTCTATATGGCCTTTTGAGCTTAACCAGGCAAGCAGTTTTGCAGATGCAAATGTTGCCCTAAACGGCGGCGGCGTTGCCGTTATGGATGGCGGGCAATTTTATATGAGACAAGGCGGTGCAGGCGGCACCCCAACACACGGTACAATAACGGGCAATGTTGCCACAGATAACGGCGGACGACGTGGCGGTGGTGGTATTTTGGTTGACGGTAGCGGTAGTACATTTACTATGGACAACGGCCTAATTACCAGAAACACATCGGAAGGTGTAAATACCAACGACGGCGGCGGTGGCGTTCTTGTGCGCTATAGCGGCAACATGTTAATGCATGGTGGCACTATCAGCGATAACGTAGCCGCCCACGGCGCAGGTGTGCGCACAATGGGTGCCGCAAGTGGTGTAACTTCAACTTTTACAATGAATAACGGCATAATAGAAGAAAACCGCGCACTGGCGGCAAGGGTAACAAACCAACTTGGCGTAGGTGGCGGCGTACACATCCAAAACGGCACCTTTACAATGAACGGCGGGCAGATACGCAACAACCGTGCCAGCGGCGGCGGCGGAGTGCGCGTATGGGGCGGAAGCCCTTCCAGTAATTTCATAATGACAGGTGGGTATATAAGGGGCCACAGCCTTGTAAACAACGGTGGAAGTGGTAATGGCGGTGGTGTAAGCATAACCAACATAGGCGGGTACATGAGAATGTACGGCGGCGTAATTGGCGGCCAACCAGCAAGCCTAGCCCCAGGCGCACCTAACCCGTATGCCAACGTTGCCGGCCGCCAAGGTGGCGGTGTGCATGTATCTGGCCAGGGTGTTTTCACCATGCTGCAAGGTACAGGCACCCCCAACCACGGTGTTATCTCCCACAACTCGGCAACATCGGCAACCAATGCTATCGGAAGTGGCGGCGGCGGTGTGTCGGTAGAAGATGCTAACACTTACTTTAATATGTATATGGGGACTATCCAAAACAACACAGCCCAGCTATATGGCGGTGGCGTGCATGTCCTGGACGGCGGGATGTTTAACCTGCGCGGCCCAGGCAATAAAACCATCACAGGCAACCAGGCAAACTATGGCGGCGGTGTATGGCTTGGCCGCATAAACGTGGCGGCACCCGGTACCCCGGCACTATTTGGCCAAATGCGGATGCAGTTAACCCCGGTTCCTGCGGCAAGCGGTGTGCATATTACCAACAACACAGCAATATTTATGGGCGGCGGCATATACACCATGCACCACTGTTACAACGACCCTATGCTTCTGGTACCAGCCAGCCCATTGGTGCCGCCATTTGCTACTAATGCAGCGGTGGCTTATAGCAATATGACCTTGGTAGGTGTGACTTTTGCCGGTAACACTGCCAACATGTTGGCTACACCGCCGTCAAACCGTGGGTTATTAACCAACCTTGGCTTTGCAACGGACTCAACCAGCCAGCCAGCCAGCGTTTTGTCGGCTGATCGTCATCCACTAAATAACTTTGACATAAACTATTATTCTGACCCGCCGGTATATGTTATCTTCGAGTTTGTAAAAACCGATAATGTAATAAACCCATACCATCCAGCGGCGACACCGCTGCATAATGCCGGATTCCAGTTGTACAGGCGTCCAAATTCGTCCAGCGCATGGACTGCTGTGGGTGCTCCAGTGTTTAGTAACCCCATGGGTGTAGTACAGCTTAGCTTGTCTACAGATAACCAGTATAGGATGGTAGAAGTGGTGCCGCCGACAGGATTTATGGTGCCTTTTGGATACTGGATTTTGGTTGTGACGCAGGTTGGTAGTGACTATGTAGTTTCGGCAGTGACAAGCCATGGCGGCAACCCCGAGTTTCGCCAGCATCCGCCGGCTAGTGGTAACTGGTGGGTTGGTAATAGATCAGATTTTGAATTGCCCCTTACTGGTGGTAGTGGTGCATCTACAGTTATCATGGCCGGTTATGCGCTGCTTGGTATGGCTGGAATAATTGCTGTAGTTGTGTGGTTGATTAGTGTTAAGAAGAAAAGGTGCGTCTAGCGAAGCAAATTGTTGCATTGCGCTAAAGCAGTTAGTGGCATCCCTCGCCACTAACGGGGTTTCATCCAGCGATTCTGATGCGCGCCAGCGACAGACCACCCATCTCTCTGAACTCCTCCTAACCCACGATAAAAGCCTTTGTCAGAAATGACATCCATGTTGAACGGCGCAACACCAAACATTTCAAATGCAACCCAAGCCACAAGGCCTGTAGGGGCGGGGTTTTCGCCTAACATAGTGACATTGGGGAAGACCCCGCCCCTACATGGCAATGTAGAATGGTTTGAATTGTTTGTCGCGCAACATCGCACATAAATATTTCGTGGGTCAAGGGGAGTTCTAGAGAAGGGGGTGGCTTATCGTGAGTGATTTCGATGTCGGTAGGCCAGAAGCCACTGATACCGGTGCCAAGGGCTTTTGCAACGACTTCCTTGCCTCTTGGCAAGCCGCGCCAGAACTTCCTTGTCTTACGTCAAAATCCTCGCAAATCTATTCGACCTTTTAACGGGATATTAGGGCGTGTTCGGAAAATATGAATAATAGTGCTATTTAACCAAAAGTAATATTTCACTGACGATGGTTTTGCGTGGGGTTAAGTAGTTGTGTTACTTTCTAGGTTTGTGCAAAAGGAGAAAAAACCCAAATTTAGCGGGTTTGATTGCATTCACACGCCCTAACTCGCAATCTTGTCTTTTGTAAGATGTCGACGAATACACCCCACTAGCTTTATGAGCACCATGCAGCCCATCATCACAAGAGTCAACCAATACCCAATGCCTAGGCTTATATTAATTATGTTTGAAATATCTATAAACATGGCAAGAAATCCAAGAAGGTTTGCAAATGCAGCTTGCATATGCTCGGGCACCGTTGAAATCATATATCCCGCATAAACAAATAACGCAAACCCAATGACAAGCAAAACGGTGGATACCCGCGTAAGCTTCCCAAGCAACGTACATATCAAAAAAACAACCAACAAAACCGCTGTAATAAAATACGCCCCAACCGAAATAACAAGCCGCGTGCCAACATCCGCAAAGGGATTATCATCGCCAAATAGGTCTAAAAAATCACGCATATCCCTCTGTTGTATGCCCGGCATGTCCATACCGGCAAAGGGGTTATCTTGGCTGTCAAAAATAGTGGCAATACCGAAGGTAGTATTCGTAGACATCCCCATAAAACTTGTTTCCAGACTAATCGCCGGAATTAAAAAAGCAATAAGTGCCACAAGGCATAAGGCGACAAGAATAATTTTTTCGGACTTGAATTGCCGCCCCTTTGGTGAATTTGCTTCCACTGAATATCTCACTCTCGCTTTCTGTGATATCATGTGTACATAAACCGAAAGGAATGGCTTGCACATGAAAAAACGCATTATTACTTATTCCGCAATAGCTATACTGTCACTTGCATTTATTTCAAGTTTCGTGTTTTTTTTCACTCGTAATAGGGAGGATACTGGCCTTGAAGGTACAAGTGGGCTTGAAAGCGGATATGATAGCCCACATAGCCCCAGTGATACCAACGACCCCGAAGACACACATAACGGCGCATATAACATTGATGACATAAGCGACACACCACAAGTCACAGTAGTCCCGTCCCGCCATTTTGAGGAAAACGCGCTGGCAGTAGGCACCATTTTCCTTGAAACTGACCGGCCTGTGGCGTATTTTGACCACACCATAACACACGAGGCACCCGGTTTTGCCACCATCGTTGACGCATGGGGTGATATTATTTTCAGCGGCGAGTTTGACCGGCTAAGAGGGCGCGGCAATTCAACGTGGAACCTGCCAAAAAGGCCGTATAACCTTAGATTTCCAGAGCCGCAAAGCCTATTTGGGATGAACCCGGCAAGAACCTTCGCGCTGTTGGCAAACGCCCAAGATGAAACAATGCTGCGAAACGCGATTCTCCTTGACCTGGCAGACGCAATTGGGCTGCCATATTCGTCAAAGTCGGTCTTTGTAGAGCTGTATATTAACGGCGAGTACAGAGGCCTCTACCAACTGACAGAAAGAATCATCATCCACAGAAACCAGCGTATCAACGATATAGGCGACCTTAACAGATCAACAAGCCTGCTTAACGAAAGGCCACTTCACGAGTATCCACCCTTCGACTACGGGGATATGTGGGGGTTTCGTATACCCAATAACCCAGCGGACATTACAGGCCCCTTCCTACTAGAGGGCTACTGGAAGCACGAGGAAAGCGGCTTTATAACCCGAATAGGCAGCAATATCTCAATAGTAAGCCCCCAGTTTGCGTCATACGAACAGGTTGCGTATATCAGCAGCTTCTTCCAAGGGATGGAAGACGCCGTATCCTCCCCAACAGGCTTCAACCAATACGGCCGCCACTTCACCGAATATATAAATCTAGAATCCGCCGCCAAAATTTTCTTAATCCAAGAGTTTAGCAAAAACCATGACGGAGCATCTTCAAGCATATGGTTCTGGAAGGCTTCCGACACAGACGGTGACGGGCTTCTACATTTTGGCCCGGCATGGGACTTTGACATTGCCCTAGCAAACGCCGGCTTCTGGGGCCCAAACGACGGCTCGTACACATATATAGACCTAAGCGACCCAGAAGGCTGGTGGATACCCTTTAGCCAAAACAGCCCAAACCGGCACTCTATCTATGCCGAACTTTGGCAGCATGAGGAGTTTAAAGACGCGGTAGTTGAGGCTTGGGAGACTTTCTCCTTTGCCATAAATATACTGCTAGGCAATCAAGAACCGCCACCAGGGTTTAGGCTTCGCAGCATAGAGGAATACAGCAACGCAATACGTGCCGCCGCTTTGCGCAACTATGAGATGTGGGAGGTACTGGCACATGGCGGCAACAGGGACGCTAGGATGGAGAATGGCTTTGACTACGGCATCGCGCATCTTACGCGCTTTATCGCCGGGCGGTACGAGTTTATGTCCCGCGAGGGGTTTGAGGATTTGCACAGGATATTTAGGGCAAATGACTAGGGCGTGTTCCCATTAAGGGGCCAAACTTACAGACGCCTTGTTATAAAATCGGGCAATGTCGGTATTTGGCCATACTGTTGCATACGATGTTATGTCCATAAAAAACAGCAGATGGGGGGTTACGGTAAACTCGTGAAATTGCACGTATAAAATCGCCGGGTCTTGAAGTATTTGGCGGCGAGTTATGTTCTCGTTATGGAAGGTTCGCGCCTCCCCTGTCACAAGTGACCTTGTTGCGCTTACACTGGCCATATTGTCCGGGTTTGACATTGAAACTGTAAAACATGCGATTACAAAGCAGGCGGCAAGTATGCATGTTATAGCAGGATGTAGAAGCATGCCTTCCACGCTTAGGCTCTGCCAATGCGTTTGCTTTTTCTTCCTGGCCGGCCTAGGTTTTAATTTTTGTGCCATATATCCGGTTAGGTATATGATTGAGGCCAGCATAAAAAAAAGGAAGGCAAATAAATTGATATTTGCCACCCTATTGGGGCCAAAGCCCGACCAGGAATATAAATTGGGCGTGAAAGTGCTGGAATATACACCATAAAACAGAGCAACAGCAAGTACCGGAAGACGAAACTTAAGCCCGCTGCTTTTTACTATTCTATATATAAGTGGGGTGATTGCCGCAAAGGCAAACCAGACTGGTGCGCTTATAACCAGCCGAATAAAAATAAGCCCATACTCAAAAGATAAATAAACTGCACGCAAGGGGCTCATGCTTTGAAAATACGCTTGCCTTACCGCATTACCCGGTGCAATTACAGCAATAACCAAAGCGACAGATAACGCAACTGTCCCAAGAAGCGGCGCAAGCCATCTTTCACGTTTGACAAGCAGGCAATAGGCAAAGATTAATACCATAACAATTGCCGATGTAAGTGACGTAACAAAGTTGCCACCACCAACAAGAAACGAAAGCACCGTGATGCCAACGGTGTACATGACCATAGCATTATGGCTCTTTGTTTTTATACATAAAAGTGTAAGCGCGAATAATACAAGTGAAACCGCATGAAAGCCAGTATAGTACATAGCAGAGTTATACCAAAAAAGCCCTTCAACCGGTGAAAATATAAATTGTAATGATACAAATATAAATATCAGCGCGAGTATGCCATAGCTATACTTATCTGCCTTAAGGCAGTCAATAAACACCACCTTTAACAACAATAAATTGGCGACAATAAAGCCAAGCATCACTGCAAGAAGGCCGAACATGTACAAAGACTCTGAAAACACAGCAGGATGCAATGTCATAAGAAACACAGCAATAAAAGAACCCTGCCATGTGTTATAAACATGCCTTGTACCGTCTATTGCCGCGGAGATTGTTTGAGGGATAGAGCCTGTTTCACGCCATGTTTCCACTGTATGGTTGCCATATGAAAAATCATCTGCGCTTGCATGAGTGAAGCGTGCGATATACAAAAGAGGCAGCAAAAATAAAAGTGCTATTACCAATATGCAGCAAAAAACCCACTTGGAGTCAAAGGTATACGCGTATAGTTTTTTCATACTCTAATCCAAGCCCCCCATGCGGATGTTCAGTTGCAAATATTCTACAGCCTAAATCCAGTACCTAAATCCAGTATAAGAAGCTACGGCTTTATCTATTTGCGCCGTGTCTTGCCGCTTTTTTTGCGGCTTGCCCGTTTAGTATGCACCGGCACTGGCGAAGGCTTCATGCGACCGGTATAGCCTCTAAACAGCATAACCGCCGCAAACAGCACAAACAGCACAGACACAACTTGGCTTACCGGAAACCCAGTACCAAAGAGCATTAGCTGGTCTGTACGCAGGCCTTCAATAAAGAAGCGCGCCGCGCCATAGCCAAGCATATATAGGAAAATCATTTCCCCATTGAAGCGTCTATGGGGGCGATAAAGGACTAGGGCGGCAAATAGCACAAAGTTAAATATCGACTCGTATAAAAAGGTTGGGTGTACTTGCATGTAGTCCACACCTTGGAAGGTATAGACCCTTTCCACTAGCTCTGGCGTGGTGTACATTGCCTGGTCTACCCTTATGCGCATCGCAAAAAGGTTGTCTGTGTAGCCGCCAAATGCTTCCCGGTTAAAAAAGTTGCCTATCCGGCCTATTGCCTGGCCTAGCGCAAGGGAAGGGCCTGCGGTGTCAGTTATTGTTGTGATTGGGATTTTCTTGCGCCTGGATATGATATAGCCTGCAAGCAACGCGCCAAGTATTCCGCCATAGATTGCAAGGCCGCCACCGCGGATATCAAAAAATGCAGCGAAGAAGTTGCGGCCTCTGTATATGTCCCAGTTAAAGGCCATGAAGTATAAGCGAAGGCCTATAAAAGATAACACTAGGCCCAGTATTAGCAGGTCTAGATAGTCGGTGACTTGTTGCCCGGTTTTGTGGGCGTACCAAAAGGCCGCAAGTGCCGCGCATATTATGCCAAGGACAATAAACGCGGCGTACCAGTAGATTTCAAACCCGCCTACGCTAAAGACATAGCGGGGTACTCTTTGTAGCCAGAAGTTAAGGTTTGGGAACCATATGTCTGGGGGATGGGTTGGCATCTTTGCACCTTCTTTAGTTGGATTTTCTGGGCAAATCGGCTTTCTCTAAATTGAATAAACTTTGGTGATTGGCGCAAAACCGTGCTATTACTGGGCTTTCAAACCTTTTTCAAAAACGTCAGAACCTATAAAGTAACGCTTTTGGCAAAAATACATCCTTGTGGTAACGGGTTACTTTTCAGCAATTGCAATACCCAACTCCTCCAGCTGCGCGGGGGCAACCGGCCCTGGGGCGTTGGTCATTGGGCAGGAGGCGTCTTTTACTTTGGGGAAGGCAATCACATCGCGGATAGCCTCGGCATGTGCCATTAGCATAACAATACGGTCAAGCCCCATGCCTATCCCACCATGAGGGGGGACGCCGTATTTTAGGGCCTCAAGGAAGTGGCCAAAGTTTTCCGCCGCGGTTTCCGGCGTAAAGCCAAGGGCTGCAAACATGCGGTCTTGCAGGTCGCGCCGGTGGATTCTTATACTGCCGCTGCCTAGTTCGTAGCCGTTTAGGACTAGGTCATAGGCGCGGGCTCTTATTTTACCTGGGTCGGTCTCAAGTAGATGTTCGTCTTCTTCTTGTGGGGATGTGAAAGGGTGGTGGGCGGCATAGTAACGCTGGTCTTCATCGTTGTATTCGAATAGGGGGAAATGTGTAATCCATAGTAGGTTGTATTGGCTTGGGTCTAATATGCCCTTCCATTTGGCGGCGGCACCCCGTACCGCGCCCAAGGCTTCGAATACTATGGCATTTTTGTCGGCGCATAGCAAAATTAAATCGCCGGGCTTGCCGTCAAAGGCGGCGGCTATTTCGTTTACTTGCTCTGGGGTGAAGAACTTCGAAATTGTAGACTTTACCGTGCCATCTTCCGCCAGGGTAATCCAGGCTAGGCCTTTGGCTTTGTGGGTGCGGGCTAGATCTACCAGGCCGTCTATTTGCTTTCTTGGCATTGCCGCGCAGCCTTCGGCATTGATTCCGCGCACGCTGCCGCCGGCCTCAAGTGCGCCGGTGAAAACTTGGAAGTCGCTACCGGCCACCATGCTGGAGATATCCACAAGTTCCATCCCAAAGCGGGTGTCTGGCTTGTCGCTTCCGTAACGTTCCATTGATTCTTGCCAGGTCATTCTTGGGAAGGGAATTGGTATCTCTACGCCTAGTACGTCATTAAAGGCCCTTACCATCATGCCTTCAACGGTTGCAAAGACATCTTCTTCGCAAACGAAAGACTGCTCTAGGTCTATTTGGGTAAACTCCGGCTGGCGATCTGCCCGCAAATCTTCGTCACGGAAGTTCTTTGCCAGCTGAAAATACTTATCAAAACCGGATATCATTAGAAGCTGCTTAAGCTGCTGTGGAGATTGGGGCAAGGCGTAGAACTGGCCGGGGTGAATCCTTGAGGGCACAAGATAGTCCCTCGCGCCTTCCGGTGAGGAGTTGGTCAGCATTGGGGTATCTACCTCTATAAAGCCGCTATCGGACAGGTAGCCTCGGACACTTTGGCAGAACTTGTGGCGCAGGAACATATTTTGCTGCACCTGAGGGCGGCGCAGGTCTAGGTAGCGGTATTTAAGGCGCATGTCCATTGCAACGTCTTCGTCAGCCACTTGAAATGGCGGTACTTCCGATTCCGAAAGTACCCGCAAGGCCTCTACCTCTATTTCAATTGCGCCCGTTGGCATATCCGGGTTTATGTTTTCCGGGGTGCGGGCAATTACTTTGCCTGTCGCGGCTATTACATATTCGCCCCGTACCCCGTCCTTGGCAAGTGCATACATATCTGCCGGTACGCGCCTTTCGTCTACTACTACTTGCACCAGGCCGGTACGGTCGCGCACTACCAGGAAGATTAGGCCATGTAGATAGCGACGCTTGTTGACCCACCCCATTACTGTAACGGTTTGGTCCAGTTGGGCTTGTGTAATTTCGCCTGCGTAATTTGTACGTTTCATGCCTTTCATGCTTTGTGCCATATGTGTGGTCTCCTTTGTGGCTAAGTGCTATTGTTGTTAAGTGCTATTGTGATTAAGTGCTATATTTCTGGGAAAAAAGATACACCAACGGGCCATGCCCCATGACCGAGGGCGTCATATATAGTAGCTGCAACATCGGCAAAGGTGTCGCGAGTGCCAAGGTCTATAGCTTTGATGGTTTGCTTGCTGTACGCAAGTACGGGCACATATTCTCGGGTGTGGTCTGTATGGCTGGTTGTAGGGTCGCAGCCGTGGTCTGCCGTTATTATCAGCAAGTCATCCGTGCGTAGGGCTTGTTGTATCTCCGGCAGGCGGGTATCGAAGTATTCTAGGGCCTTGCCATAGCCCTCAACGTCGCTTCTATGGCCGTAGTGCATATCAAAATCCACCAGGTTGGTGAAGATTATTGTATCCTGGTTATTGTTCTTTAACGCGTCAATTGTGGCGTTTATCCCGTCTGTATTATTGGTTGTATGGTTGGAATTAGCGACGCCTACATTGCAGAAGATATCGTCTATTTTGCCTATGCCTAGGGTTGTCTGACCTTTTGCCTCAAGTGCTTGAAGTAGGGTTTCGCCAATAGGGGGCACTGCGAAATCTTTGCGGTTTTTGGTGCGGGTAAAGCTGCCGGGGGTGCCAATAAAGGGGCGAGCAATTACCCTACCTACGATATAGTCGTCAACCAGCAATTCACGGGCAATTTGGCATAGGCGATACTGGGTCTTAAGGGGGATAACTTCCTCATGGGCGGCTACTTGGAATACACTGTCGGCAGAGGTGTAGACAATCGGCGCGCCGGTATGCATATGAGTCTTGCCGTATTCGTCAATGATTTGCGTACCGGAAGCCGGGCGATTGGCAAGGTACGGGGCGTGTTTATACGAATTCCCCTTGCCTTCTTTGCGAGACTTAGGCGCATTAGGCGCGTTATCGGCCTGTATATCTTGCCACTTAAGCCTTCCCTTACCATCATGAAGCCAAAGCCCTTCCCGGCTTGCTTGCAGCATCCAGCGAAGCAATAACTCCACCGGAAACTCTTCAAACGTGGCAAAGGGCGGGTCCATAATAAGCCCCGCAAGTTCCCAGTGGCCGCTGGTTGTGTCTTTTGCCTTGGTTTTTGCCGCTAAACGACCAAAGGACGCAACAGGCCTTCCGGTTTTCGGAAGTCTGGCGTCCTTAATATGCCCAAGTCCAAGGGCGTAAAGGTTGGGAATCTCAAGCTTCCCAAGTTTGGCATAAATATTGCCCAGGGTATGCGCGCCTTCGTCGCCAAATGCGGCGGCGTCGGGCATCGCGCCTATCCCAACGCTATCTAGTACGACAATGCAAACTCGTTTGTACATAATATCTCCTTAACTTTTACTTCTGCCCTCTATCTTAGCATATCCATGAAAAAGAATCACAATAATTTTAAACAGCCCAAGCAGCCCAAAAACTGGATACACATACATTACAATATTAGAAAACCCAACATGAGCCACCACTACACCAACAATACAAATAAGTGCCGCCGCCCGGCGTTTTGTCTGGCCGATATGGGTATGCAGCCACTGAACAACAGCAAACCCATTACAAGCCGCGGTAGTCACAAGTGCCGCAACCAGCACCCCAAGATATAACAGGCTAAACAGCATGCCATACCTAATGGCGATAAGAAGCATGGGTATCTCAAAGCTTACAACCTGGCTATAATGCAAAAACAGCGGTAACGCCATGCAAAGCCCAAGCAATGTAATTGCCCCGCCCCCAACAACACCACCAATAAACGGGTCACGCTTCTTAGTAACAAGGGGCGCGGTTGCTGTAAGAACAGGGACCCCGGTCACAAGATTATATGACGCATACACCATTGCAGAAAGAACCCAGCCAAGCATCATTCCGCTACCGGACAGCGCAAAAGCGGGTGCTGCCGACATTATTGCCGCAAAAAGGCCAATTATTATCCCGCCAAGTATCATAAAGGGCGCGAGTATTACATTTATCCTAACCATGCCCTCAAGGTCAAACCGTAAAATTATGTAAACAACCACCCCAACAAGGCCTGCCCCCAAGGTAAAAGGCAAGTTAAATGCTTGCCTTGCCGTAGCCCCGGCCCCTGCCAGCATTGCAACAAACAAGCTAAACATAAAGGCCGCAACCATCCATTCCATGACAGTACCAAGCCGCTTACCAAACAAATGCAGCATAAACTGGCTGTAAGTCTCAAGCCCTTCCCGCCTGCAAATACTAAGCACGGCCCAACCAACCAAGGAAAATACAGCCCCGGCAAGAATCAGCCCCCATATCCCCATCGGCCCAAAGCCTACAAAGTAGCGCAGCAACTCCTGCCCCGAGGCAAAGCCCGCGCCAAGGAAAACAGATGCGTAAACCGCGGCAATTTGTAGGCCGGTAAATCTGCGTTTTTTCATGAAAACACCCCTTTTCTATTTATTGTACGGGGTGTTATGGGGATATATGCCAACTACGCGACAAAGGCAGTTGATGTAAATATAGCTTAACAAAAATCTTAACAAAAAATTGCGTGCAAAAATCTTGACGTTTCCTCAATACACGAGTACAATCACCAAGTTGCAAATATAGGATATTTGGGTTACAAGCAGGCTCGAATAAATCCTTGAGGCATATAAAAAACAATATACCAACCCAAAACAAACTAAAAAGGAGGTGAAATCCTTGGCAAATATAAAATCCGCAAAGAAAAGAATCCTTGTAACATCCAAGCGGCAGGCACGCAACAAGCATGTAAAGTCCTACACCAAAACCGCCATCAAAAAGCTGCACACAGCAGTAAACGGGGGCCAGGGCGATGACGTTCAATCACTGCTTAACCAAGCCGTCGCCGCAATAGACAAGGCCTGTAGCAAGGGTGTTTATCATAAAAACACCGCAGCGAGGAAAAAGTCAAAGCTTACAAAGATGGTCAATAAGGCCGTATAATTTCAAATCATGAATTCAATCTAAATTTAATCTGAACCCAATCAATAGAAGCCGCGCAAAAGCGCGGTTTTCTTATAGGTATCTGCACAGCTTCACACAAAGGAGGCAAAAATGCGCTACACAGAATTTGGCAAAACCGGCCTTAAACTCTCCACTTTAGGCTTTGGTGCGATGCGTCTGCCCATGAAAAACGATGAAACAAAGAAAGATGACGCAAGCCCAAGCGGCAACACACGCATAGTTGACGACCAGTTAGCAATCCCCTTACTGCGCCGCGCAATTGACCTAGGCGTAAACTATATCGACACAGCCCCCTACTACCTTGATAAGCTAAGCGAGGGTGTAGTAGGCCGCGCAATAAAGGGCTACGACCGCAGCAAAATCTATATTTCAACCAAAAACCCCATCGAAAACGACGACGCTGACGACTGGATGCGGCGGCTCGAAAGCTCGCTAAAGCAACTCGACACAGATTACATCGATTTCTATCACTTCTGGGGCATAGGTCTCGAAGGCTTCAAGAGATGGGAAAGTCTATCAAACGGGCCGCTTCAAGCCGCCCAGCGCGCCAAAGACCAAGGCCTAATCAAATACCTCTCCTTCTCCTATCACGACAAAGCCGAAAACTGCAAGCCAATTCTTGAAAGCGGCCGCTTCGAGTCTGTACTGATACAATATAACCTACTTGATCGCAGCAACGAAGAAAACCTAGCAATCGCCCAGGAAAACGGCCTCGGTGTAGTAATAATGGGCCCGGTTGGTGGCGGACGCCTAGGCGCGCCAAGCGATGTAATCCGGGGCCTGCTAAAAGAAAAGCCCGCAAGCACCGCCGAGATGGCACTGCGCTTTGTACTGGCCAACGAAAACGTAAACATGGCACTTTCCGGCATTCAAACCATGGCGCAACTTGAAGAAAACGCAGTTGTAGCCGCACAAGAAGGCAAGCTAACACAAGCCGAAATCACACAGGTCAACGCAATGATGGCCGAAAACGCAAAACTTGCCCAGCTATACTGCACTTCCTGCGACTATTGCAAGCCCTGCCCACAAGATATAAACATCCCCCATATCTTTAATATCATGAACAATCACCGGGTCTACGGCCTAACCCAACACGCAAAAGAAACCTACGACCAGCTAATAAAAGGCGAAGGTTGGGTAAAGTCTGCCGATGCCACAAAATGCACAGGCTGCGGCATTTGCGAAAAAAAATGCCCCCAAAAGCTGCCGATAATCCAGCAGCTAAAGGAGACACATGCAGCACTAGCATAGGAAAAACATACCCTAACACAACCCAATAAACCAATATTCACAAGTAGCGCGTATCATTTCTTTGATTCGATATGATACGCGCTATTTTATCGCCCAATAATCCACATCTTAATAACAGCGGCAACCTCCCTGGCATAATAAAACGGCACCCCAATCCAAGGTGTACTTGCGGGATAAACCGTAGCATCTATGCCAAGCTGTGTCGCAAACCTTGCTGAGCGAAACATATGAAAGTCGCTTGTGACAATCACAGCCCTAGGGGGCGTTTCAAAGTGGATATCCAACTTTGCGCGGGTATACGACATATTTGTATAGGTCGAGTAGGCAATATCTTCAATCAAAATTTGCGAGGCCGGGATGCCATGGTTTAGTAAGTATCTAGCCATTGCCTCGGCCTCGGCCATTTCTTCGCCAAAGCCGGTGCCGCCGGTTACAAGTATCATCGCGCTTGGGTTTTGCCGGTGATATGCCAAGGCTTGATCCAGGCGGCGTTGCAACGTTGGACGAATCTCACCCTGACGTATCCCGCCCCCTAATACAATTACAACATCCTCTGTAAAATCAGCGGTAGCTCTTCGACCATATACCGCAAGAAATGCGGAAAAGCTTAAAAGGGATATAAACATTGCCGCAATAGTAATGGTAAGCCAGCGCATCTTTTTAAACCGGTCATAAAACCAGCCATATATCGCCAGCATAGCAGCGATTGCGGCAAGAAAAATAGTATTATTATTGGTTGGCCCGCTAACAACGGCAGAGCGCGCAGTGAACACGACAACGAACAGCGATGCCGCAAAAATCAGTATCTTCATTTATACCCCTTATATTGCACTCATTTTGATGATATCCCACTATATCGAAGCCGCAAACCTTTGCCTCAGCGGCTCAAGCTCAACATCAAGATCTCCAAGCCTTGCGGGTATATCAATATATTGTGGGCACTGGGGCGTACATACACCGCAGCCGGTGCATTTATCAAAGCCCTTACCATCCCTCACAAGCTTACCATAGCCTATCCCAGCCCTAAACTCATTAGGGAACAGCTTAAACTGATTATAAACTTCAAAGCAGCGCGGGATATCCACCCCCATTGGACAATCCATACAATAGCCGCAGTATGTGCATGGGATGGTCTTGATTGCAAGCATTATATCCCTTGCGCGTGTAAGCATGTCAGCCTCAGCCTGGGTAAGCCTCGCTGGTGCTGTGGCAAAGGTACGGATATTGTCTTCAACTTGCTCCATTGTGGACATACCGGAAAGAGTCACGGCTATATTAGGCTTATCCATGCAGTAACGCAGTGCCCACGCCGCCGGAGACCAAGCACCGCTTCCTTGCGTGCCATCAGTTGAACCGGCTTTAACCTCGCATTGCCCTTGCTCGGCAGCAAACTTTTGCATCTCTGCCACAGCCGCCTCCGGTGGGGTCGCAAGAAACTTGCCTCGCACAGGTGCCATTACCATGGTTGGTACGTCATGCTGTACCATAATGTCGTAAAACTTACCGGTTCCAAGCATTACATCATCTACATAGTTGTACTGAATCATGGCAAAGTCCCACTTGTAGTTATCAAAAAGCCTTTTAAATGTCTCGTAATTGCCATGATAGGAGAACCCAAGAAACTTGATACGCCCGGCCTTTTTTTGCTCCAGCAGGTAGTCATAAATACCATGCTGGTCTACTAGGTCGTATCTGTCTTCCCCAAGGCCGTGAATCATGTAAAAATCGAAGTAATCCATACGGCAATTGGTTAGCTGCTCTTCAAATATACCCGCTATAGACTCTTTTGACTTGATCATCCATGTAGGTAGCTTTGTTGCAAAGTGAAAGCTGTCCCGTGGGTATTTTTTTAATGCTTCCCCCAGAAACACCTGTGACTCGCCGCCGTGATAGGGGTGCGCCGTATCAAAATAATTGACCCCTGCTTCATATGCGCGGTCAATCATTTTTTCAGACAACGCCCAATCAATCTTGCCGCTTTCTAATGTTGGCAGGCGCATTGCGCCAAAACCCAACTGGGAAATCTCTACGCCTAGGCGTTTATTAAAAATCTTTTTAACTTTCATGTTATCCCTCCTGTTCGTCGCTTTAAGATTTAAAATTATTCTACCACTGTGGGGGCTGTTGTACAATTATGGGTTTTCGCGCCCATACAAAATTTTATTTGTCAAATTTCCTCCCCAATGATATGATAAAAGGAAATACACATAATCACCACCGGTGTCATTTTCGTCACAACCACTATAGTAACACTTTTGACAACTTTGGTAACTCCGATAAATAGGCGTTTCGATCGCTATACAACATATTTGGAGGCCTATATGCGTAAAAATATCTTTCTAAAGTCAATGCTGCGCCAGCCTATTCGTACAGGTTTACTTGTACTGCTAATTGGGCTGGCGTCTTTTTCTTTTTTCCTTAGAACAATGGAATTTGTAACGGTACGGGCAGAGATCACAGCCCTCGGGGGCAATTTCCGTACCATTGGCACGGTAGACGCGCCAGAGTTTTGGGCAGATGTTTCCGCGGCGGCCGAGATACTCGAAAACAGCCCATTTGTGCGCCATGTTGACCGTATAATGGGGGCAGAGGCCATACTTATGAACATGCACAGCCCGGACATAAGCGGACGATGGCATTCATCACCCCATCATGAAGACGGCTGGGCACAAACCCGGGAGACATGTGCATTAATTATCGCAACCGTCCGGGATGTAGAGTTTATAACCTGGGGACTAATGACACCAGGGATGCAGATTCGCGAGTGGACACAAATCATAATTGATGTCGAGCAGGTTTTAGCGGGGTTTCCGGCCCATGTAGTAGAAGGCCAACGGCTTACATGGGAAATCTCTGACTATGTCCTCGAATCAATGCAAGAATCAATAGGCGGCTTTGATATCATTGGTGAGACATTCCTTTTCCGCTCAACCTTTACCACCACATTCGGCTGGTTTGGCGAGATGATGATTCCTCGGCCTGGGCAAGATAACTGGGGGCTTAACATGGCCACGCTGTCCGCAACAAATACCCATGCAGGCGACTACGAAGATAGAATATGGACTTTGCCTCACGGCTTCCTTCTGGCCGCAAGCTACGACCCGGCCTATGAAGACGAAGAAATAGTCTGGGTAATGCCCGCATATCGCCTACAAGCTGTAAACAACGATTTCTCGCAAATACCCGAAATTGCCCACATCGGAGAACATATCGACTTTTTAAACCATCACCAACATGGGATATATCTTCAGCCGGTACGCGATATGACTGCCCTTCCAATAATGCAACCCCAGGCGGCACTGCGCATTAACTGGCCCCTTGCCGGTGAAGGCGGGTACTTATTCCTTGTAAGAAACGGAAGAATGCTGGACTATGACGACTATATAAACGCAAACCCCGTTGCTGTTGTAAGCACCACCTTTGCCTTTTATAACCGGCTGGAACTAGGTGATATACTTGAAGTTAAAATCCCACTTAACCAACAAGTAGAGCGGATTCAGCCAGAATTTAGAGATATCATAATACGCAGCACACCAGGCGAATATCACTACCAAGTGTTAGAGCTTGAAATAGTAGGCACTTATTTTGACTTTGCCCGCACCCGTGGTTGGGGATCTTTTGATGCGTCGTTTTTATATCTTCCCGCGTCGCTTATGCCCGAAGGGCTTGCCATTTCGCCGCCGGAGTATGCAATCCCAGGCTGGGATTCATATGACTATCTTCCAAGCATCTGGCTTAGTTTCGAACTTGCGGACACCCGCGAGGAGCAGGCGTTTATGGACAATTACGCCCCAATTTTTGCAGCGCTTGGCCTAAACTTGATGATATTTGAGGCACGCAGCCAGGCTTTCTGGTCTGCGGTTGACCCAATGCTTATGGTAATTACATTTAACGCGGTGGTGTTTTGGGTCGTGCTAATTTTAGTGCTGGCCCTAGTTGTGTTTCTGTTCTTGCAGCAACGCCGCCGAGAAATGGCCATTCAACGAGGCCTTGGTTTTGCCAGCGGACGCCTACTTTGGCAGTTAGTAGTCTGTGCGCTGTGCTTTGGGATGCCTATTGTGCTTATTGGCGGGCTTCTTGGCTGGCAACATGGGATTAGAGTTACGGACTATACTCTATTGCCCCTTGTAGAGATTATGCCAGGGTATGAGCCCGCGGTATCAGCGTCCGCATGGTGGTTTGCCGCAATGGCTGTGTTGGTTGTTGGGCTGCTTTTGACGTTTGTGACATTTGGGGTGCATCATATTTCTAAGTGGCCCGTGCTTGAGCAGTTGCAAGGCGTAAAAGGCAGGCCAAAGAAAGGCAGGTCAAAGAAACCCGCGGCAGATAAAGTCCGCCATCTACCATCCAGTAAACTTTCTCCGGTAGGCCACCACCCAATTCCCTCGTTAATGCCGGCGGAACTTCTTCTCCCACGAGAGAAACTCACCCAGTCTTTTAGCCAGCGCGTGGCAAGCCGTTTTAGGTTTACCTTACGGCATATACTCCGTTCCCCTGCAAAATCGGCACTAAGTATGCTTATCGCGCTGTTTTTTGTAATGGTGCTTGGCTGGTTGACGGAGTCTATTCTCAGAAGCGAAGAATCTATCGACCGGCTGTACGCAGACACAATTGTCTACGGCGAGGTTACAGCCGCCAATGCCTTTTTGGTAGGGGATATTATTAGACGCGGAACAATAGAATCCATCATCGACAGCGGCTATGTAGAGAACCTATATATTGAAGCGGGACATTTTAGGGCTTTTCTTGTACCCCCGTGCGATGCCGGCTCTTTGCCGGAAGACTGGTACGATATTATAGGGTTTGACCGGGAGCAGCATATCTTTTACAGCCTAGACACCCTTGATTTTATTTTTGCATTCAATGATGTCGACCTGTTTATGGCCAGAAATTATATCGAAGGCATTGGAGGCGTTTATATCGAATACGCCCCGGGCTTTGCCCCAACCGACTTTGTTCACAACCAGCATATGCCAATCCCCGTTATAATTTCGGAATACACCGCCCAAAGGCGTGGGGTAGGCCTTGGGGACGAGGTTATTATTGCATACACCCAATACAGCCCACGAAGCTGGGACTACAGTAGCGCAATAGTTATCGGTATCCACAATGATAATATCTCCAGAGAAGCGGCCCAAAGCGCGATACTTTTGCCTACGGATACAATTGAAGAAATACTTGGGCATGTGACAATGTATACAACTTTGCTGTTTACTGTAATCCCCTACTATAATAGGCAACTCGAATATGTATATCAGTATCTTCACGAACTCGTAAATGCGCGGGGCGCAGGGATTGTTCCTTTGGCTCTCCTATTTGCGGATCAACTGTTGCATACATTGGTAGGTGTGGCAAGCCAGACATTATTACTTCTTGAGCTTGTATACCCGGTAGCCCTTGGGGCATCGGCTGTAATCGCTGGTGGCCTTGCAATGTTACTTATGCTTCAAACCGCGAAAAAAGCCGCGATTATGCATGTTCTTGGTACCAATAAGATTAAAACCATGGCAATGCTGCTTATAGGCGAAGTGATTATCTGCCTTGCGGGCATGGTGCCTGCACTTGCGATTCTTGCTATGATGGGCGTAAACTTTAGCCCGGTGTTTTTGGCGTCTGTTGTGGTTTACTTTAGCGCGGTGGTGATTGGCGCAACGTTGGGAGTAATGATAATTGTGCGTCGCAAGCCGCTGGAACTATTGCAAGTAAGAGAGTAACCCCGCAGCACAGTAAGGAAGCGAGGATGGGCTTTGCGGGCGCTGCTCACAACAGGGATTGCCAAGACGCCAATTAGAATAACAGGAGGATTTTTTATATGCTTAGACTAGAAGATGTGTGTTATCGGTATAAAACCGGGGACAGCGATGTACTTAAAAGTGTATCGGCCAATTTTAAGGTTGGAAAGTTTCATTCTATAGTCGGCCCGTCCGGGGTTGGCAAAACCACACTGCTTTCCATTATGGCGGGGCTTGATAGGCCCACTTCCGGTAAGGTGTTTATAGGAGACGATGACTTAGGCAATATCGACTTAAATTTGTACAGGCGAGACAGGATTTCCATGGTGTTTCAGTCCTTTCATTTGTTCCCCCTTCTTACAGCACTTGAAAACACCAGTTACTTGCTAGAAACCCGTGGCGTAAAACGCAAAGCCGCCGAAGAGCGCGCCCGCGAACTCCTAAAAATAGTAGGAATAGACGAAAGCAAGCATAAACGCTACCCCGCCAATCTCTCCGGCGGCGAGCAGCAGCGTGTAGCAATTGCCCGCTCTTTATCCACTGGAGCTAGGGTAATCCTTGCAGACGAGCCTACCGGCAACTTGGATAATGCCAATAGCGAGGCCATTGTTAGCCTGCTGCAAAGCCTAGCACATGAAGAGCTGTACTGCGTAATCGTCGTGACACATAATATGGAGATAGCTGCCGCGTCAGATGTGGTTTATCGTATGTCTGATGGGGCGTTTGTTGGGGACGAAAGTTAATGTATTAAATGCCACCACAGCCATAACACATTTTGACATTTGCGAATATTCAATGTATACTATGGGCATAACAAAAAAGAGAATGCACTGGCAGGTGCATCCTCTTAGCAGTTGCTCCAGCGGTATTGGCTGGACTCCTAAATGTTATAACTTAGGGTAAAAAATAGGCTGACCTAGCGTAGGGGCCTATTTTTTTGTGTCCCGTGACTTCTTTCTCCACGTGATTAAAATCAGTACAATAGTCAACAACAGAGATAGCAATTCGTATAAACTCATCGGAATGATAATCATGGCGGCCTCCTTTCCGGAGTCCAACCAAAACACTGACAACTGCGGGTTCAATATAACATATTTCGCCAAAACCTCACAATATGAATAGAAAGCAACTTCGTGAAAACAAAGAAAAGCCTGTCTCCAGGTGGAATAATTGGCGTTTCGGATCGCCTTTGACAAAGTTGTCAAAATTTGAGTTGAGGCAGACATTATGTCTAAAGCGACTAAACAACACATGCATGTAACCACAACCGACTCAGCAATAACACATTTTGACATTTGCGAATAATCAATGTATACTACGGGCATAACAAATAAGAGAATGCACTGGCGTGTGCATCCTCTTAGCAGTTGCTCCAGCGGTATTGGCTGGACTC
>Ga0123355_10003919_pt1 | contig 21530 bp, 17 predicted proteins | sample TergutEmb28metaG_3_FD_89872 | JGI IMG/M metagenome (GOLD analysis project Ga0123355, IMG submission 89872) | Embiratermes neotenicus P1 segment gut microbial communities from Petit-Saut dam, French Guiana - Emb289 P1 | ecosystem: Host-associated > Arthropoda: Insects > Digestive system > Gut ...
AGGAATTCAGGGTACTCATAACCGTTATCTTCTCCATCGAACAGGTTATGAACATTCCATGTCATAATGGTCAGATAAGAGGTATCTTCCCTCCCTGTTTCGGAAACACTGCAAGAGCCAAAGACAAAAGCCAGTACCAAGGCAGACGCCAAAAGAACAAATCGTAACTGTTTTTTCATAACAGCCTCCAAAAATATTGATATACTATATATGGGTTGAATATGCGTGGCGCTTTACCGAAAATGAAAAAAATTTTGAAAACCCTTGACATTTCTGTAAATGATGGGGAAAATATAAATATGGGTATAAGATTTGAAGAAATAACGACAAAAGATTTTGAAAAGTTAAGTGCCTTTCAGCCGGAAGGATGGAATAATATTATTCCGAGGTTTGAACAATACATACAATTTGATTTCTGCCATCCTGTAAAAATGTGTGATGACAATGAGATTTACGGAGTTGCGGCAGCCATTCTTTATGAAAACACCGGCTGGATTGCGCACGTAATTATAAATGAAAAATTCAGAACTAAAGGGTTTGGAGCAAAAATACTGGACTATCTGTGCAATTATTGCAAGAGCAAAAACTGCGAAACTATTTTGCTTTTTACAACCGACATGGGTTATCCTTTATACAAAAAATATGGTTTTATAGACCATGCAACTTTTGTTCAATATGAAAAAACTGCTGAAATCGCATATAGTCCAAATTCCAATATCCGAAAATCAGAGCCGACAGATCATCAAAAAATATTTGAACTTGATAAAATGGCAGCCGGAGAAGATCGCCGAAATGTTTTAACGCCGCATCTAAACAGCGCTTATGTTTATTCCCGGAATGACGAAGTAACAGGTTTTTATATGAAGGAGCTTTTTGAAGGATTAATAATCGCCGGTGATGAAGAATCCGGGCTGGAGCTGATTAAATTACGATCATCACATAATACAAAAGCGACTCTTCCAATCGAAAATACTGCTGGAAACAACTATTTTAAGGAAAATAATTTTAAAGAAATTGCAAAACTTGTCAAAATGATATACGGCAATGATGTAAAATTTAACGGTAAATATATATATAACAGAATTGGCGGAAGTTACGGATAAAGCAAGTTTCCTATTAACAAAGAGTAAAAAATAACGCCCTCTCTATTGTAAAAAATATATTTTTGTATAACTATATGTATAAAATAGATAGGAGGTGTTCTTTGTTAACAAAAAGAAACGAATTAATAACCTGGACAAATACATTTGCGTGCGGGATAAAGCTGATCGACGATCAGCACAAAGAGCTGGTAAATTTGGTTAATGGTATGTTTAATCATATTACAGGGGATCCGGAAGAAGAACGTGAATACTTTAACAAGATTATCGGTGAAGCAGTTAAATATGTAAAAGTGCATTTTGCTACAGAAGAAAGAATAATGCGTCATACCAGGTTTGCGGGTTATGCCGAACATAAAAGAGAACATGATAACTTTGTTCTGACAGTTGTTGAGAATGTCCGTATTTTTAATGCCGGAGGTCAACTTACTCTGACAATATTTACAAAATTTCTAAAAAATTGGGTTTTATCTCATATTGCGGTAGCGGACAAACAATATTTTACTTATTTGAGGAGAATAGCCTCACGCAAAGCAAACGGAAAGTTAAGCATTACCTCGGAAGATATAAGGTGATTTGAGTAAAATGCCCCCCTGAAGTCAAACTGGAAGGGCGGGTATTAAACCCTGGTTAGCTCCCTGTGTTATAATTAATGTCAATAATAAGCTTGATAATAATTGATTGATATGTTATTATATCATTTATGGAGTTATGAGGAACGATATAAGCAAGGGACATTTCCAGCGAAATAAGGTCATTCCCAGATACTGGCAGATTTATGACCATTTGCTTGGAGAAATAAATACAGGTAACCTCAAACCGGGAGAGCAAATCCCGTCAGAAAGAGAAATTTGTGATAACTTTAAGGTTAGCAAAATAACCAGCAAAAAAGCGCTTGAAATGCTGGTAGAAAATAACTTGATTATACGGCATAGAGGAAAAGGTTCATTTGTTTCCGGTACGCCTACTCCGGCTCAGTTAGAAAAGTCTGTTTCTTTGTCTAAGTCAATCGTTTTTATTACCCCCGCTTTTAGCGATTCTTTTGGAAAAAAACTGTTATACAGCGTTCAAGCTGCCTGTGAAGCTCTTGGTTATCACCTGATTCTTAAATTATCGCATGAATCTGTGGAAGAGGAAGAAAAAGCACTTCGTTCCGTTTATGACGAAAATGTTGCCGGAGTACTGATACTTCCTTCTCATGGCGAGCATTATGCCCCAGAGCTTTTAAAACACATCCTTAACAAATATCCGTTGGTTTTTATTGATCGCAAAATGCGCGGATTGCCGGTTCCTTCGATAACTACAGATGGTGTTGCTTCCACAGAAATGGCAATTAAATGGCTTTTTGATCTTGGGCACAGAAATATCGCTTTTTATTCCGGCTCGGTATTGCATACTTCCACCGTAGAGGATCGCTTGCAAGGTTTTACAAAAGCTTTTGTTGATAATGGCATTCCTCTTAACCCTGCTCATATTTGCGACAACCTGCCTTTTTCAAATAGTTTGGATATGCTCTCAAATCATCTGAGCGAACATCCTGAAATAACCGCCGCGTTTTCTGCCGAATTTCTAATTGCTTTGCGGGTAAAACAGGTGCTTGCGGCTCAAGGCAAAACAATCCCCAAAGATTTTGCGCTTGTAACTTATGATAATCCTGACTATCCCGGAGAATTCACAGAATTCTCCTATTTGATACAAAATGAAGAAGCTCTTGGTAAACAAGCAGTGAAAACACTTCACCGTATTATTCAAGAAAAAACAAATGACTCTATCGACAATATACTTATTCCGGCAGAACTAATCCGAGCTGAAGGCTTTGATGATTCACGGAAAAGCTTAAAAACAATTTAAGGAGTTTTTATGAGAAAAAAACCGTGGACTGCCGATGATACGCAGTTCTCACTTTTAGCTCTGCCTACCACTGTATGGTATGTATTGTTTGCGTATCTGCCGATGTTCGGCGTTTTTTTGGCATTTATAGATTTTAGAATTTCGGGAACCTTTTTACAAAGTGTTTGGAGCAGCGACTGGGTAGGTTTTCAAAATTTCAGATTTATGTTTGCCAATCGTGATATTTGGTTTATCATTCGTAATACCCTTGCGTATAATGCGGTAATAATTGTTTTTGGAACATTTCTGGCTGTAACTTTTTCATTGGTACTAAGCGAATTGCACAATAAGTTCATAGCAAAAATTTACCAGACAATATTCTTTTTTCCTTTCTTTTTGTCATGGGTAGTTGTATCGGCGCTTGTATGGGGATTTTTAAGTCCCAACATGGGTATTGCAAACTATGTACTTGAAAGTTTAGGATTTGATGCCCGAAATTGGTACAATGAGCCAAGATACTGGCCGCCGTTTTTGATTCTTTTAAGCCAATGGAAAGGATTAGGTTTTGGCATTGTAATCTACCTTGCTACGATAGCTTCTTTGGACAAAGAAGTTTACGAAGCGGCTGTTATAGACGGGGCTTCCAAGCTGCAGCAAATAATGCGTCTGACTTTGCCAATGATGAAAAGAATTATAATTCTTCTGTTCATTTTGTCGGTAGGTCGTATTTTCTATTCCGACTTTGGTATGTTTTTCCAGGTTCCCCGCGATTCAAGCGCTTTATATACCACAGTTGCAACATTAGATGTTTTTGTGTTTACGCAGCTCCGAACTGCTTCTACCGGCATGGCGGCGGCGGCGGCAATGGCTCAAGCAGTTACTGCTTGTGTAATGACTTTATTTGTCAACTGGATCGTAAGAAAAATTGACAATGAATCAGCGATGATCTAGGAGTTAACATGAAAAAAATAGAAACGCAAAGTGCGGTATTAAAGTTTACACGGATTAAACCTTCAACAAATATTGTTTTTAACATTATAATGACTATTTTTGCCATTCTTTGTCTTGTTCCTTTATTGTTGGTAGTCTCAATTTCAGTTTCCGACGAAGCTTCACTTAATTACGGTTACAGGCTGATCCCAAGGGCGCTTTCTTTTGAAGGTTATTACTTTCTTTTCCAGCAGCGGCATAATATTTTGCCTGCATTGTTTATTTCGATTTTTATAACTGTTGTTGGAACGATACTTGGCGTTGTGTTGAATGCGCTCATGGGATATGTGTTGTCAAGGCGTGAATACAAACTTCAAAAGTTTTTTATTTGGTTTGTTTTTATCCCGATGATTTTTAACGGAGGGCTTGTTGCGTCGTATTTTATCAACGCGCAGTTTTTAGGACTAAAAGATACAATCTGGGTTTTAATATTACCTCTTGCGGTTTCATCGTTTAACGTAATTTTGTGCAAAACATTTTTCCGAACAACAATCCCCGATTCGCTTTTGGAATCGGCAAAGATAGACGGAGCAAGTCAGCTCATGATTTTCTTCCGTATTGTATTTCCGCTGTCCAAACCTGTGTTGGCGACGATAGGTTTGTTTTTAAGTTTCGCCTACTGGAACGACTGGTTTATGGCGCTGTTGTATATTGATACTCCGGAACTGATTCCGTTGCAAGCGTATTTGAATCGCCTCTTGATGGACATAAGAGTTTTGGCGGAAAATGCGTCTCTTATGGGAATAACTCATGCGCAGCTTCTTGCAAGTATGCCGGGAGAGTCTGCCCGAATGGCAATTGTTGTAATAACGGTACTGCCCATTGCGTGCGCTTATCCATTCTTCCAGCGTTACTTTGTATCGGGCTTGACAGTCGGGGCAGTAAAAGGATAAAAAATAAAACAATTGATTTTTTAAAAAACTCAAAAAATAAAATGATAAGGGAGCTTATATGCTGATACCAAAAGTTGAACAGCGAATCAAACAGTATCTTGATTTACTGGAAAAAAATGCTTACAAAAAAATAGAGGATCTCAAATTTGAAATGTTTGAGGCGGATAAAATAAACCGCCAGCCTCCTGCGAGTCTTCCGGCAAACGCCGAGTGGCAAAAAATCGAAACTCCCGCTCCTTGGGGCAAAGAATGGAAATGTTTCTGGTTTCGTACGTCGTACCATGCGCCCAAAAGCGATAAAGCTCTGTTTTTAAGCGTTACACCTAACGCCGATTCTCTTGCTTTTATCGACGGAAAACCTGCAGGCGCGTTTAATATGTATCATAATAAAATTCGCATTGATGCAGACGGAAAGGATCACACTCTGCACGTTGAATCATATTCAGGTCATATGTATTCCGGCTGCGGTCCTTTTGAAGGTTCTTCGATTGTAATCAATATAGGCAAGACGATTCCCAATTTGCCCAATACCTTTGAAGGCGGCTGTCTTCTGGAACGCAGACAGGCAGTGCATACGCTGTTTTACGATATTCGTGCTCTGTACGAAACCGCAAATATAGCCGATCCCAACTCACTGCGTAAAGCGAAAATTATTAAGGGTATTTCCGATGCGCTTGCCGTTGTAAGCCTGAGTGCCGATGGTGATGAACTTGAAAAACAGTCTGCTGCCGCTTTGAAAATACTCTCTCCGCTTTTAGCTTTAAAAAACAGCCCTACCGTTCCGTCAGTTCATCTGATAGGCCATGCCCATATCGATCATGCGTGGTTATGGCATATCGAGGAAACCGAACGCAAATGCGCGCGTACTTTTGTTAATATGCTCCGTTTTATGAAAGAATATCCTGAGTTTATTTTTGTCCAAAGCCAGCCTTGTCAACTTGAAATTATTAAAAATGAATACCCTGAAATATTCGAAGAAATAAAACAGGCATATAAAAAAGGACAATGGGAACCCAACGGCGGAATGTGGGTTGAATCGGATTGTAATGTTGTTTCTGGCGAAAGCCTTGTCAGACAATTTCTTGTAGGAAAAAAAGTCAACAAAGAACTTTTGGATTACGAGGCGGACACGCTCTGGCTGCCTGATGTATTCGGCTATGCCGCAGCCCTGCCGCAAATCATGGAAGGCTGCCGTATAAAATATTTTGTTACAAGCAAGATTAACTGGAATGATACTACTCGTTTTCCCTACGAAACATTTATTTGGCGTGGTATTGACGGCACTGGTGTTAAGGCGCATTTTCTTTCTACGCTTGGTTCCGGCGCAGGTTATAACGGCAGAGTTGTTCCGCAGGAGTTACACGACATTTGGGCTTCGGTACAGCACAAAGAAGTTCAATCTGCCTGTGTTAAATCCATCGGCGAAGGAGACGGCGGCGGCGGTACGCTCCGTGCCGATATTGAAATGGCACGCCGGCTCGGCGACCTCGAAGGCGCTCCGCGTGCTGCATGGAAAACACTCAGTTCCGCTCTTGGGGAAATCTTTAGCGAAGACAAAGAAGGCACATTCCCTGAGTGGTGCGGCGAATTATACCTTGAACTTCATCGTGCTACATATACAACTCAAGCTCGCACAAAGCGTTATAACCGTCTTATGGAATTTGCCCTTCGCAATATGGAATTTTTAGTTGCCTTTGCAGAAGTTGCGAATAGCAAAACAGGAATCAATAACAAAGAGATCAATGCAACCATTCTTGATTATTGGAAAAGAATACTCACTTCCCAATTCCACGATATTATTCCGGGTTCTTCCATTACACGAGTCTATACCGAAGCGGAAGCGGATTATTGCAAAATGCTCTCTGAGCTCGATGTTACCGGCACTGACGCAAAAAAACGTCTTGTTGGGTTTAACGCAGGCGATGATTGTGTTGCTGTTTTTAACGATCTGTCATGGGAATACACTCCTGTAGTAAATGTTTGCGAAACTCAATCGCCAGTTTTACCAGCGGCTTTAAGCTGTGCAGACGGCAAAGTATATCCGGCGCAGCAATATACGCATATAAATGGAAAAAAACGAGCAGCATTTGCTGTCAAAGCTCCGTCATTAGGCTGGACAAATTATAAAATTGTAAAAGAGGCAGCTCCCAACTCCCAACCCTCAACACTTTTTCTTTTTAATAACAACACTCTTGAAACTCCCTTCCACACAATTAAGTTTGACAATGCCGGAAGAATCGTAAGTTTGTTTGAAAAAAAATGGGGATACGAAACTGTAGCTTGCGGCGGCGCATTTAACTCACTTATCACTGCCGAAGACATCCCGGTATTTTGGGATGCCTGGGACATTGACGCAGACTGGACAAAACGTATCAAACAGGAAACAGGTCTTGTTTCAACAGAGGTAATTTCTGACGGGCCGGTCTTTTTCCGCTTGCGCCGAACTTACAAAATAAGCGATGTGTCGCAGTTGGTTCAGGACATGGTGTGTTACGCAGATAACCCAAGAATTGATTTTGAAACAAAGGTTGACTGGCACGAAAAATGGCGTGTATTAAAAGTTGAGTTTGATACAGCTATCAGTGCGGCGCAGGTTCGTTGTGAGGTGCAATACGGTCATCTGTGGCGGAATACTCACCGTAACCTCATGCAGGATCGGGCTAAGTTTGAAATTTGCGCCCATAAATGGATTTCGCTCGAAGAAGAAGGAGGCGGTGTCGCTTTATTGAATGACTGCAAATACGGTCATGATGTCGAAGGCGGAAAAATGCGTCTTACTCTGTTAAGATCTCCAATCGCCCCTGATCCTGAGGCGGACAGAGGAGAGCATTGGTTTACTTATTCAATACTGCCTTTCTCCGGTCATTTTGGCGATTCCGGCGTAATTCATTCGTCTTACGAATTAAATTCTCCCGCCTCAGCGGTATTCGGCTCAGGCGATATTTTGCAGACACAATCTCTTTGCAGTGTAGACGGAAACTCGGTAATAATTGAATGTATCAAAGTGCCGGAGAATGCCAATTCTGGCGAGATCATTTTGCGGTTGTATGAAAGCTTGGGCGGAAAATGCCGTACAAGCCTGCACTTTTCGCATGAACTAATTTCGGCGGCGGAAACTGATATGCTTGAAGATAACCCCAAGCCAATACCTGTGCAGGGCAAAAAACTCGATCTGGAATTTAGGGCATTTGAGATAAAAACAATCCGAGTAAAATTTACCAATTGAGGAAATTATGGGGAAAAAACTTAAGTACGGTATCATAGGATGTGGAGGTATTGCCGAGGGGAAATTTTTCCCTGCGATTAAGGCGCTTGGAGATGTGGATATTACCGCATATTGCGATATAATTCAAACCCGGGCAGAAAAAGCTAATGCGGGATATAGTGAGGGCAAAGCTAAAGTTTTTACCGATTACCGGGATTTATTAAAAGAAGATCTTGATGCGGTATGCGTGCTTACTCCAAATAATTCTCACTGCGAAATCACTGTAGCGGCTCTTAACCGAGGTATTCATGTAATGTGCGAAAAACCCATGGCGATGAATTATGCGGAAGCCAAAGCAATGTTAGACGCCAGCGTAAAAAACAAAAAGCTTCTTACTATTGGTTATCAAAATCGTTATCGCCCGGACAGTCTTTTCCTTAAAGCTGAGTGCGACAAGGGAACGTTAGGTGAAATTTATTACGCAAAAGCCACAGCGCTTCGGCGGCGTGCTGTTCCTACTTGGGGAGTTTTTCTTGATGTTGAAAAACAAGGCGGCGGCCCTCTCATTGATATTGGCACTCACGCATTGGATTTAACGCTTTTTATGATGAACAATTATGAACCGGTCTATGCGGTTGGCACTGTATATCATAAATTAAACAAGGAAAAAAACACGGGAAATGTCTGGGGCGACTGGAATACAAAAGAATTTACCGCCGAAGATTCGGCATTTGGTTTTGTGGTAATGAAAAACGGCGCAACCATTTCGCTGGAAAGCAGTTGGGCGCTTAATACTACAAGGGAGCGTGAAGCTGTAACAACTCTCTGCGGAACAAAAGGCGGTGCGGATATGCCTAAACAGGGGGAACTGATAATTAACGGCTGCAAAAACGGAAGGCTTTTTAATATGACTCCGATGATTCAGCCGAATGAAGTTGCCTTTTTTTCCGGCGATGCGGAATCGCCCTCAGTTAAAGAAGCTCGGACTTTCCGTGACGCAATTCGCGGCAAAGGAAAATTGTATGTGCTTCCAGAGCAGGCAATGGTTGTAACTCGTATCCTTGATGGAATTTACAAATCCGCAAAAACAGGCAAGCCGTTTTATTTCGACAAAGAGTAGGTTGTATATGACAGAAAAAAAACAAATTAGAGTAACCGTCTGGAATGAATACTTGGATGAGCAAAAAGCTCCTGTTGTGTCTGCGGTATATCCCGAAGGTTTGCATAAAGCAATCGCTGATTTTCTCAATCAAGGCAGTGAAATTTCCGCAAGAACATCAATTATTACCGATCCTGAACAAGGACTGACAGAAGATATTCTTGCCAATACAGATGTGTTGATATGGTGGGGGCATTGTCACCACGATGATGTTCAGGATCATCTGGCTAAACGGGTGGTTGAACACGTTCAGCGTGGTATGGGAATTGTCTTCCTTCACTCAGCGCATCTGTCAAAGCCTTTTAAAAATCTTTTGGGAACATCAGGATGTTTGGGCTGGAGAGAGGCTGGTGAAAAAACACGAATATGGACAGCTTCTCCCAATCATCCTGTGGCGCAGGGGATTCCTTCTCAATTTCTTATCGAGCAGGAAGAAATGTATAGCGAGCCGTTTGGAGTTCCCGAACCTGAAACAACAGTATTTATTAGCTGGTTCGAGGGAGGTAATGTATTTCGCAGCGGGCTTGCGTATCAAAGAGATTACGGCAAAATATTTTATTTCCAACCCGGCCACGAAATATACCCGACATTTTTTCACCCGACAGTTCAAAAGATAATTGTCAATGCTGTAAAATGGGTAAACCCTGTTGTTCGAATTAAAGCCCATGATTGTCCCTGCATGGAAGAAGCGCTGGAAAAAATCGGCGGTTAGCTTATTGCAAAATTTTATGTTTTAATCCAAAATGTAATTAATGGCAAAGAAAACCGTTTTTGTATTCATTTTAATTTTTTTCTCTACCGCAATGCTTTTTGCCGGAGGGGAACATCTTACAATTAAAGTGGCTGTTGTAGGCCCTGGCACTCCGCTTTATTTTTGGTGGGGGCATATTGCTCTTGTAATCGAAGATTCAAATACAGGCAGAAGCTATTTTTATGATTACGGAATATTTTCGTTAGATAACGATTATTTCTTCCAAAATTTTGCGCTGGGAAGGCTGTTGTTTACAAGCGGTGTTTCCTCAACCGAGAGAAACATCGAAGTCTACAGACTAACCAATCGCAGTTTAGTTTTTTATACACTTAATCTTCCGCCGGAAACCAGATTAAAAGTTCAGGAACTTGCCAATTATGATATGCTGCCTGAAAATCGTGATTATTGGTATCATCACTTTGATAATAATTGTTCAACAAGGATCATCGAAATTATTGATTTTGCCACAGACGGGCAATTTAGAGAGTATTTCGACAATATCCCCAGTCGTTTTACGTTAAGACAGCACGTACGCCGCCATACATGGTTTTCGCCTGCCGTCGATTGGGCTCTTAACTTTTGGATGGGGCAGGGCATAGACAGGCCTATCACTGTTTGGGACGATATGTTTCTTCCGTCTGAGGTTGGTAAGCGTATACAGGAGTTTGAGTTTACCGATGTCAACGGGGTTCGCCGCAGATTGGTAGAATCGGAAGATTCAATTCAGGTAATAATAGAATCTACAGGGCTCCCCGAAGTGCTTGAAATTCCGCGAAGACAATGGCCGATGAACTTTGCGTTCAGCCTTGTAATGTCCGCAGTTTTAGGCTTTTTCTTTTATTTACATTCAAAAAACATCAGGATTGGAAGAATTTTTGCGGGTATCGGGATAAGTTTCTTTGGCTTTGTTTTTGGTGTAGCAGCTCTGATGTTATACTTTATGAATATTTTTACAGATCATGACTATACGTATCAAAATTTTAACATGATCTTTGCCACGCCGCTGCTTTTAGCCGCTGTTCCGCTGGGTATTTGCTTCGCATCTACAAAAAATCTAAAAAAACTCATAATTTATGACAGATTGATCCGATTAACATGGCTTTTGACGGTGGTTGGCATCTTAATTTTGACGCTTCTCAGGCTTTTCCCGAGTTGCCCTATCGAAGATATTGGCATTTTCCAACAAAATCTTCCTGATAAACTGTTGATGCTCCCAATTGCTTTGCTTTTTACTTTTCAACCTGTCGGTCTTTGCCAATCCTTGAGAAAATGCTGTATCTGTAAAAAATCTGCTTAAAAATTTTTTTTATTTGTAACCTCTTTCCCGGTCAATGGTTGTATAATTGACATTCTTATCAGGCAACTATGTTCCTCCTATTTTCTCCTATACCCGAAGTTACTCCTTTCTTCGGGTATTTTTTTGTCTTTGTAAGGTTTTTTCAAAACTGAGGCTGTCCCAAAACTTCAGTTTTTGGGACAGCTTCCTTAGATTTAAATGAAAAAGCGGCATTTATGACGTTTTTTCGGAAGCCTGTCTCAAAACTGACCGAGTTTTGGGACAGGCTCAACTAGCCGAATTTTGAAAAAATTCTTTACGCCTAAAACATTTTTTCTAAAACCTGTTGACATAACTCTGATTTTTTACTAACATTTAATTAGTATCCCTTGTAGCTCAGCTGGCAGAGCAAGTGGCTGTTAACCACTGGGTCCGTGGTTCGAATCCGCGCGAGGGAGCAAATAATTAAGCTGTCTAACATTAAAAGGTTGGGCAGCTTTTTTTATATTAGAGTTGTTCGGAAACTTCAGTTTCTGAACGACTTCTTTATAAAAACCGCATTTTTGCAGGGCTTTGACCGAAAAAATGCAAGACTTGAGAGGCAACCAACCGGGTTGCCTCTCAAGTCCGTTCCGGGCTCGACTAATTGAAAATAAATTGAAATTAGTATATATTAAATTAATAGTAACAATGAGAAGGGGAAATTTACCATGATAAAAACAATGACGGCATTTACATCTGAATTAGATGACGAAAAAACAGCGATTGAGCAGATAAGTTCACAATTGAAGCTGGAAGAAGGGCTTTTAAAAAATACTATTGGCATTGTAGTGTGCCATTATGAATTTATTCTTTCAGGGATATTTAAAGCTGTATGCGATGCGCTTCCTTTTAGTGTAGTTGGTACTATTTCGTCAACGCAGGCTGTAAACGGCGAAAATGGCTCCTTGCTTATGGCATTGACTGTTATGACCAGCGATACTGTCGAATTTGAAAAAATCATCACACCTTCAATTGCGGAGGAACCGGCAAAGGTTATTGCCGAAAGTTATAAATCCCGCTCAAAATCGGGAAAACCTGCTCTCGCCATTGTGTTTGCGCCGTTTATCCTCCAAAATTGCGGCGATGATTATGTTAATGCTCTTAGTGAGGCATCGGGAGGAGTCCCATGTTTTGGAACGCTTTCAGTAGACGATACTTTGGATTTCGTAAACTGTTTTATGTTAGCCGACGGAGAGCATTACCGTGATAAAATGGCAATGATTCTTTTATATGGGGATGTAAAACCAAAGTTTTTTGTCGCTAATATATCCGAAAGCAGATTGCTTGAAAAAAACGCTGTCGTAACAAAAAGTGCAGGGCATGTACTCATGGAAGTAAACGAACGTCCTGTTATAGATTACTTTGATGATTTGGGGTTGGTCAAAGCAAGTGAAACTCAATATGCCATGTCGTCTATCCCGTTTTTGATTGATTATAATGATGATACGCCAAAAGTATCGAAAGTTTTTGTCATGCTTACTCCTGAAAAATATGCGATCTGCGGAGGCGCAATGCCGGAAGGAAGTACGATGTATGTGGCAATGACAGATAAAAGTGACGTTATATTTACTACCGAAGAAGTGCTCGAAAAAATCCGCAGCGAAATTCCAAAAGCTTCCTTGCTGCTTGCTTTTTCCTGCTTAACCCGAAACATGATGCTTGGGGCGGAACAATACAAAGAGATGGAAATGGTCAATGAAAAAATTGGCGGAGAGCTTCCTTTTATGATGGCAAGCTCCGGCGGAGAAATTTGCCCGACAAAAACTTCCGACGAAAGAGCAGTTAACCGTTTCCATAATAATGCTTTTGTTGCTTGTTTGATATAATTCGTATGTTAGTTGAAGGAACAAAGATTTGTCCAATGATGAAATGACGAAAAATTTTGATAACACTCTTGCTGATGAAAATCATCGGCTTCTTATGGAGGTTGACAAATTAAATCGTGAGCTGAAAAAAAACGCTCGTGAAATCAGAATAACCCAAAGCCTTCTCGACAAAGTTACAAAAGCGGCAGATGCAAAAGATACCCTTAACACAGCTTTAACAGATATAAGTATAAAACATCGCACCTATACAAATATGCTTCTGCAAAGCTGTCCTAATATCATAATTCTTTTTAATAGTGACGGCCGTTTTGTTTTATCTACCGAAGTTTTTATGTCCGTTACAAAAATTCCCAATTTTGATTATGTCAAAAATCGCAAATACGAAGAAGTTTTTCCTAAATATTTTTCTGCTGATGAAATGGAAAAATTCAGGACGGCTTTTGACAGAGCTGCGGAATCAGACGAGGCAATACAATTTGACGCAATGATTGATTTTTCTCTGGAAGGCAAGCGCAGATATTACTCGCTTGAGCTGCGCAGAACCAGTTCTGTTTTGGAAGCAAATGCAGATGTAATGTCGGGAATACTCGTAGTTATGATAGATTTTACGGATTTCATGCAGGAAAAACTGCGGGCGGAAACTGCCAATAATGCGAAATCAAATTTCCTGGCGACAATGAGCCACGAAATCAGAACGCCGATGAACGCGATAATTGGAATGGCAGCTATAGGTAAAACTACGCCAAATACAGAACGAAAAAATTATTGTTTAAATAAAATCGAAGATGCGTCGCAGCATTTGTTAAATGTTGTCAACGACATATTGGATATGTCAAAAATAGAAGCTAATAAATTTGAACTTTCTTTGGTTGAATTCAATTTTGAAAAAATGCTTCACCGTATTGCTAATGTCATCATTATCCGTGCGGATGAAAAACGGCAAATATTTACTGTGCATATAGATCAGGCAATCCCAAATATGATGATAGGTGACGATCACCGGCTTACTCAGGTCATAACAAATCTGCTGGGAAATGCCGTAAAATTTACGCCCGAAGAAGGTTCTGTAACGCTTGACGCAAAATATTTAGGCGAAGAAAACGGAATGTGTTCTATTCAAATTTCTATTGTCGATACGGGAATTGGCATAAGTCCTCAGCAGCAACCACAGTTGTTTGACACTTTCCAACAGGCTGACTCAAATACAACTCGTAAATACGGAGGTACAGGTTTAGGTCTGACTATCTCCAAAAATATTGTCGAAATGATGGGCGGCAAAATATGGGTTGAGTCTGAGCTTGGAAAAGGAGCGGCATTTAAATTTACATTTAACGCAAAACCTGCGGCAAACAGAATCGAAGAAAAAACGGCGACTGTTGTCGATTGGAATAACGCTAAATTCCTGATAGTTGACGATGATCTGTCCGTATTGGAATATTTTGACGAAATTATGCGAAGATTCGGGACATCCTGCGATACGGCATCAAGCGGCGAGGAAGCTTTGAAGCTTGTAAAAATGAACGGTGCATACACTATTTGTTTTGTAGACTGGAAGATGCCGGATATGGACGGTATCACTTTAACAAAAGCTTTAAAACAAGCAGAAAACGGCGGAGTTAATACAATCGTGATAATGATATCGTCTTTTGATATGAATACAATAGAAAAAGAAACGAAAAAAAATGGTATAGATAAAATTCTAGTAAAACCTTTATTTCCTTCGGTGATATATGATACCATAAACGAAGTTTTGGGAAAGATCAAAACAAAAAAAGAAAACAGACAAGAAGATTTATCCGGACTGTTTGCCGGATTTCATATTTTGCTTGCCGAAGATGTCGAAATAAACCGTGAAATTGTTCTCTCTCTGTTCGAACCGACAAACATCGAAATAGACTGCGTAGAAAACGGAGAAGAAGCTGTACGAGCTTTTAACCTTACTCCGGAAAAATATGACATGATATTTATGGACATTCAAATGCCAGTCATGGATGGGTACGAGGCAACCCGCCGTATCAGAGAAATTGAAAATAAAATCAACGCTGAAGGTGAAACTGCGGGGTATCCGCATAAACAGATACCAATTGTCGCTATGACCGCAAATGTGTTTCAGGAAGATATAGAAAAATCAATGTCGTCAGGCATGAACGGACACATCGGTAAACCTTTAGATTTTAATGAAGTAATAAATATTTTAAAAAAGTTTTTGTTAAAATAATCCCGCTGCCAGCAGCCATATTCCCGGAATAAACACAGCAGGGATAAGGTTAGCCACTTTTATTTCTTTTATCCCCAAAAAGTTCAAACCAATCCCCGCAACAACAAGGCTGCCTGTGGCGGACATTTCACGAACAATGTCATCTGTTAAAAATCCGCTGATTGCCTGAGAGGCAATAGTGATCGTTCCCTGATAAATCAACACTGACAACGCCGAAAAAGCAACTCCAATTCCCATCGATGCGCCGAATACAAGGGATATAGTGCCGTCAATAACTGACTTAGCAAACAACATTTCATGATTCCCTTGAAGCCCGCTTTGCATTGCCCCGATAATTGCCATCGATCCTGTGCAGTAAAGAATACTCGCTGACACAAAACCTTTTGAAAAACTGTGGCTGTGATTTTTTGTTTTATTTGATTCAATTTGGACTTCTGTATTAATTCCAAGTTTTTGTTCTATCCATTTTCCAAAATGGTTCATCCATTTATCGATATTTATCAGTTCACCTAAAATAGCACCTATCACAATACTCATTATCAAGAGTAAAATATTTTCATTTTGAAGAGCACCTTTTATTCCTACAAAAAAAATTGCCAACCCAAGTGCTTTTTTGATATGGTCTTCAAAACGTTGAGGGATTCTCTTTAGTAAAAAACAGCCAACAAGCGAGCAGATAACAATAGTTATAGCGTTTACAAATGTTCCCAGTAGTCCAAACATGATAGATTGTATCACAATGGACAGGTATCATTCAATGTCTATGAAAAATTACCTAACGGTATGTCCGCCCAAAAATACTTCAAACTCATCTTCGTGAACAATTCTTCCTGTTACAATATTGGTTAATCTTAGTATGTTTCTGCCGGGCATTCCGGGTCCTTTTACAAAAGAAAGCTGATATTTTCCGCCGGCTTCCAAAGGAGGAGAGACAAATTCTACGCTGGTATCTACGTTTCTTGTTAATGCACTTACATCGGATACAATGCCGGCTATTTCTCCAATCAAGCCGAAACCTTCAACCCTGGGAGTCGTCTCCCTGTATATAACACGAACTATCATTCTAAGTTCTCTATCTGAAGGGAAAATAATGGGATCCCAATGCGTCCTGCTTTCGCTTCTTGGAAGTCTTCTGCCTTCAAAAGAAACCAATGCTACGCTTGGCTGATTGTCACGGTTTGTTGTTAAGAATCCTACAGAAGAAGCGCCTTGTCCATCAAGTAAAAAAGAAAATTCTACCGGACTTGTAGCGCATCCGACAAAAAAGACCACAGCAAAAAAAACTGAAATAATCAGATATTTGTTAAAACGTAATTTCATTAACTAACTCCTATGTATATAATATCTCATTTGTTAATATTATTCAACATTGTGATTGTGAATACCTGCCCACTCAAGCGCGTTAGCCAGCAGCCGTTGGAATTGCACGTTATGCCACACTTCGAGTGTGTGACCTGGGGTAAGAGCGCAAACACGCCCTTTCCCTTGATTCCGCACATATCCTGCTGTGTGGATTGCCTCAGGTGCGTTGTAGTACGAGTCTTCCTGATATTTTGTTTCATCACCTTGCGCAGGAGAGTATGACGCGAGCAGAATATCGGCGTCATCGGTGATAATTTCAATTTTATAATGCTCATCAGGTTCACGAAAAAGGCTGACCCCTTCGGTAACAGGGTGAGGTTTTAACGGTTGGACAGTTACGGGAGAAGCGTTTGGGTGACCAAGAAAACGGCAGCCGACTAAATGATCGAGCATTGTTGTATTTTTGCCGGGAACAACACCGCTGTGTACAGCTACAAGCCCGCCTCCGTTTTCAACGTAATCGATAAACGCTTTTTGAATAGCTTCCGTTTTCCATGGCTGCCTGTCGGCTTGTGAAATGTCGTCCATCTTTGAAATAAGAACAACAGGATATTGGCTTAACATTTCCGGCGAGAAATCATTTGCATTTGAAATTATGTCAAAGGCAAACCCATTCTGTTTAAGCGGACTAATCCCTTCAATGACAACATTACCGGGATGCCAATAATCATCGCACAATAATAATACACGCATAGTTATAGTCCTTTAATTTTACTTATTGTACAAGGAATTGAATAATTCTTTGTACAATAAGTATTTACAATCGGAAATAGTCAATTAATAAAATTAATTGACTATAATACTAGCCTATTACATCAATCTTTGCTACAATGGTTTTATGTTAGACTATAAATTTATTACCGATAACCTTGATGCTGTAAAAGCAAACATAAAAAATCGTTTTATGAAAGCCGATGCTGAGGCAGCCGCCAATCTTTACGGCAAACGAACAGAACTTACAACGAATCTTCAGGCGCTTCAGCAGAAACGGAATACAAATGCCGACGCCATGAAAAGCAAAACTCTTACAACTGACGAACGCTCAACACTTATCGAAGAGGGAAAAAAATTAAAAGAAGAAATTGCCGCCGCAGAAGCGCAGTTGACTGCCGTAGAAGAAGAACTTTTAATCGAAGCTCGCAAAATACCGAACATGGCTCACCCTGACGCTCCGCTTGGAAAAGAAGATAAAGATAACTTTGAAATAAAGAGGGTGGGGGAGATTCCCAAATTTGATTTTGAACCTGCCGACCATGTAAAACTGGGGCAAGACCTCGATATAATTGATTTTGATTCCGCCACAAAGGTGTCAGGCACAAAGTTTTATTACCTGAAAAACGAAGGGGTTTTTTTGGAGCTGGGTCTTATCCGTTATGCATTAGATATTCTGCAAAAAAAAGGTTTTACGCCGTTTATCACTCCGGACATTGCCCGTGAAGAAATCCTTGAAGGTATTGGTTTTAATCCGCGCGGAGATGAATCTAATGTTTACACACTGAAAGACGAGGGTACTTGCCTTGTCGGCACTGCCGAAATAACTTTGGGCGGTTATTATTCCAACACAATACTAACAAGAGACAAACTGCCTCTGCGTATGGCAGGACTTTCTCATTGTTTCAGGCGGGAAGCAGGAGCGGCAGGTCAGTTTTCCAAAGGTTTGTATCGTGTCCACCAATTCACAAAACTTGAAATGTTTGTTTTCTGTCTGCCCGAAGAATCAGATCGATTTCACGAAGAGCTTCGCTTAATAGAAGAAGAAATTTTCTCAACCCTTGGTATTCCCTTCCGTGTAGTTGATACCTGCACAGGTGATTTGGGCGCTCCCGCTTATCGCAAGTGGGATTTAGAGGCATGGATGCCTGGGAGGGCAAGCCCGGATTGCAGTGAAAGCGGCTGGGGCGAAGTTACTTCTACGTCAAATTGTACCGATTATCAGGCTCGCCGCTTGAATATCCGCTTTAAGGATTCTGACGGCAAAAATAAATTTGTTCATATGCTTAACGGAACAGCGATTGCAATTTCCCGAGCCATCATTGCCATTTTAGAAAACTTTCAGATGGAAGATGGTTCTGTAAAAATTCCGAAGGCACTTGTCCCGTATTGCGGTTTTGACGTAATCAACAAAAAGCAATCAGACTAATTGATTATCCCGATCCTCAGTCCGGCGTAAGCTCCTGTAAATTGTTCTTGATGTATAAGCCCTCCGACTAATGAAAAAACAAGGTTGGAGGGTGGTGGGAAAAAATGGATTTCTGCGCCTGTCAAAAATCTTGTGTTTAAAATATTTTCTGAAAAATCCAATTCGTATCTTGCTGAAACACCGATGTTTATTTGGTTTGCCCGGAAAAGAATACCCGTAGAAAACAGCAATGTCGGCATAAAATCAGCGCTGCTTCGCCAAAAAAGAGCAGGGCAAAAAACTATAGAAAAATTTGTTAATTCCAGCGAGAGCGGTGCGTGTAATCCCAGCCCGCCTCCCGGGCTTGAAGGAAATTCTCCGTTTGTACCGGCCCATGCGTAAGAAATGCCTCCGGCAAAAGACAACGGAGTATTATTGTTATTGGGGAAGTTGTACTTTATCGAAGCTGAAAGACCAAAGCCGGTTTCATTATCGGGATAAGGGATTATATTAAGCGCTGCCGCTAATTCCAATCGATTAAACGGTGATACCCGTGCATTGAGTTTGAACGGAAAACCAAGTGTGCTTTCGTTGTTTTGCGTACCGTCATTTATATCATCACTGGTGTGTGTTATTAAAAAATTACCGGCGTGTACACCAATATCAAACTGAAAACTGCCTCGAGGAAGTACATGAGGCGTAGGTGAAAATTTCAATCCTGAAACACCTGTGTCAGAAGATAATGGAATAATAATGGCGGAATAATCTATTATGGTTTCCAGTCTTAATGTTACGGGCTGCATACCTTGTTCCTGCTGCGTTAGGTGCAAAGGTGTCTCCAAAGGAGAGGCTTCTATCAATACTGTGTAAATTCCCTGAGGCAAAGGGTTTCCATGTAAATCTCTGCCGTTCCATGTTATCTGCTGCTGAGGTGTTTCAAAAACATCAAGATAATTTTGAAACACCACTTCATTTTCGTTATTCAAAATTGTAATAGTGCCTGTACCGGGAGCGGTTACTTCAAAACGATAAACTGTAATACCAAGGTTATTTGGATTAAGCGGGTTAAACCGCCTTCGGTTTTGGGCGGCGTTTCCCATTCTGAAAATAGCCGGTCTCATTATAATATTTTCGTGAGTCGTGATATGCTCATCAACAAAAATAGTTACTACAGAATCATCCCATCCAAAAGCCCTGGTTCTTATTGTATTAAAACCCACAGGCAGGCTTAAAATAACCTGATTGTCATCCGGGACGGGAATGTCCGATAAAAAATGACCCAGAGCACTTGTATTGATTCTCGGGTTTAACGGAGCTGAATAAGAGCTGCCCGCCTCTCTTTGAATATAGACAAAAACAATGCCGCGCAATTCTTCCATTTGGATTGAGACAATAAGACTGCTGGTTCCGGTTAAAAGTACATTAAAATCACGTTCCCTGTATCCTTCTCTTGTTAGTCTGATATTGTGTTCTCTAAAAACTGTTTGTTCTAAAACCAAAGGAGTAAGCCCTCTATAAGCTCCGTCAATGTAAACTCTCACCCCTGTCGGATTTGTATGGATTTCAAGCCGCCTGCCGGAGGCAACTTCTTCAAAATGGTCGCCGATAATATTTTGCGGATTTCGGGCGAAAAGCGTGTTTGGCAGCATGAAAAGAGCGATTAGAAATGTAATTGTTAACAGCGATTTTATCATTATTTTATTCTAACATATATTTTGTTTTTCGTGTATGCTTTTAACTTTGACAATCTTTTGTATAAAATATGGGTTGAGTATGCGCAGCACTTTACCGAGAATCAAAATTTGCCGAAAATAATACATGAAAACATTAATTTTCCCTATTTCATTGTTGATTTTTGTGGTTTTGCCGTTTATTTCCTGCGCCGTAGTTCCATCCGGGCGGATTGATCCTGTAACCCCCGAACCTTTACCTCCCGGAGTTATTCTCGTAAGGCCTGCGGTTCCTTCATATATTATGAGTGTGGGCATGGTAAGCGCAGAAAATATGGCACTTTTCCTTTTACAAAACAACCCAAGTCTCGACCCTGCTTTTGCCTATGAGATTTCGGTTATTTACACCGAAGAAGCCGCGTTTGAGGGAGTAAACCATGACATTGCTTTTGTTCAAATGATTCTTGAGACAGGTTTTCTGCGGTTTGGAGGAGATGTCCGCCCTGAGCAAAATAACTTTGGAGGGCTTGGAGCGATTGGAGGCGGAGAGCCGGGTCTGGCGTTCGAGAGCACTCGAATTGGAGTGCGTGCTCAAGTTCAACACTTAAAAGCATACGGCTGTGTCGAGCCTCTCAATGGCGAGCTGGTTATGCCTCTTAACGGCCCTCCGCGTTTCAGGTTTGTGCGCAGGGGCATTGCTCCTACATTTGACGGGCTGACCGGCACATGGGCTATGGATCCGTATTATGCTGATAAGATTAGGGCGATCTTAGAGCGGCTTTATGAGTTTTCTTTTGGGGCTTAGCCGCCGATAGTTACTGTTGATGATGGTTTAATTGCGATTCTATGGTGTACTGTTTTTTACGAGTACACCATAGAATATTTGTTGTTGTGCTGTCTCCAAGCTGGTTGTTGATGTTCCATCCCCAAGCTCAAAGCTCCCCGTTCGTGTTGACGGCTAATTGTATTTACTGACGCTTGGGAGCAGCGTACATTGGGGGATGTTGTCAAAGTTAATTCAGGAAGAGATTATAAACATCTTAATCATGGTAATATTCCTGTTTATGGAACGGGCGGTTATATCTTAAG
>Ga0123355_10003920_pt1 | contig 21530 bp, 20 predicted proteins | sample TergutEmb28metaG_3_FD_89872 | JGI IMG/M metagenome (GOLD analysis project Ga0123355, IMG submission 89872) | Embiratermes neotenicus P1 segment gut microbial communities from Petit-Saut dam, French Guiana - Emb289 P1 | ecosystem: Host-associated > Arthropoda: Insects > Digestive system > Gut ...
GCAATACGCTCCAAAATATTAATCGGGTAATAATCCCGTTCATCTTCCTCATATGCACTATACGTCGTGCGCTCTATCCCAACGCAATCTGCCACTTCACGTTGCAGTAGCCCTTTTCTGTGTCGGTAATACCGCAGCTTGTCCGCAGTTGTTTCAAATTTCGCCGGGCTATCATTCCCAATATTCACCTTTTCCGCCTCTGCTAAAAAGTGTGGTTGCAGGAACGGAAAGCTGTAAATATACAACGGCGCGAACCTCACCCCACCGTTTGAATGGCACACCATTGCAAATAACTGGCTGTCCAAGCGGCTAAACACACGCCATCGTCCCTCAAAAGATACATGGTTTCCAACTTCACCGTCAAAATCTTCAAAAGGAGCCGTTGTAATACTATAGCATTCTCAATACACCTAGCCGCATAAGTCGCTAACCTTACATTCTTATCCGACTTAAAAGACGCTACCGCCTTTATTAACCCAATTGTACCTATAGATATTAAGTCCTCGTTGTCCTTTGCATGCTGGCTGTACTTTTTTGTGACATGAGCAACCAAGCGCAGGTTTCGCTCAATCAAAATGTTACGGGCATCTTCGCTGCCTGCGGCGTACTCGCGCAGGTATTTTTGTTCTTCTTCGGCAGAAAGCGGCTTAGGGAATGAGTTGCCACCAGTCAAATGACCAAACAAAAAAAAGCCCTGTAAGATGGAGAGTCCAAAGAGCATGAATACACCTCCCTTGCGATACCATTGTATGCAAGGGAGGTGTCCTTTGTTCCATAATAGTTTGGGCTGTTTTCAACTAAATTGCTATAGCTTACACAAAATCCTCTTCAGATGTAAAAACGCCGCCATCTTCTTCAAAAGCTAGGTCAAATTCGTCATCTAGTTCAAACTCGCATTCGCCGCAGCCAAATAGCTTTTTGAACCATTGCAATTTTACGATTACTGCCACAACAATAGCAATAACTAAGAGGGCGATTATAAGCCCTGTGATAACCCCGCGTTTGTTGCTAAGCTGGAGTTTTTTTGCCAATTTCCAATTTGAAAGTTTCATTGTGCATTTTCCTTCCTTTTTGTGAGTTTTTTATCATACTCCGCAAATGCTTTGCGCATGATTTGCTTTTCATCGTGGAACTTTAGTAGATGCTCTGCCTCATGGCGTTTGTAGAAGCCCGCATCTGCAAAAAACTCCTCTGCTTGGGGGGTGCAGTTGAAAGATGTAGTACTCATCAAATACCAATGTACTGTTTTGGATAGAAACTCGCCATCTTCTACCACGCTTCTGGTGGAGCGGAACGAATATTGCGTGTTGCCCAAATATTTTACGATACGTGCCGCTACGCCGCTTTCTTCTTGCACCTCACGCAGGGCGGCTTGCTTCAACGTTTCTGTAGGTTCTAGGCTGCCCTTTGGTAGTACCCATCCCACATGCCTGCCATGCTGATTTTTGTAAAGCACTAGCACCTTGTTCCTGTATATAACCACGCCGCCGCAGCTTACCACTGCTTGGCTGCTTTTTTCGACCATATTGCACACCACATTTACATTTTCGCTGTTGTATAGTTTGCGTATTTGCGGACGAAATATACCAAATCGGAAAAACGGAACGGGATTTATTCCCCACAAGGCAGATGGATATACCTCCGCAAAGCCAACGTACGCAGGCCACCTGGCCAGTAAGCAAGGCTTACGGGAGGGGCTGGGCAATGCCCATTTCAAATGATGCCCGTGCACCGGTCGTCGACATTTCCTCCCAAACGTTACCACAGCAGTTGGCTCGAACCAAGCGACCCCACGGCACACGAACTTCGCCCACTTAACGCTGCTTCCTTCCGGACCTGACGTGGTTCATGAGTGTCCATTGCGCAGGACTTGATTGTCAACACTACTTACTATGGGCAGGCTTCAAAAGAAAGGAGCCTCAAAAATCCGGCATCACTCTTGCTATAGCGGATTGCAAGCTACAGGGTGCCGCTACCTCCCCAACTAGCACGGGCAAACGATAGTATAACCTATTTATGGACGGGCTGTCAAATAATAACCGCCGCACGTTTCTCTATAATTCCCCATGCGATGGAATTTATGAAGCGGTTTATATATGCAGCCTTGTCTGTACCATAGTCTGTAAAATAGGCATGCTCATACATATCCAGCACAATTAACGGATAGGCAGAAGCTATATTGCCATCCTCATGCGTGTCCAGCACAATGTTACGAAGTGTAGCCGTACGCTGCTCAAAAACAGTGATGCACCAGCCACGCGCCGCCATTGCACACGCAATAAAATCCTCTTTCCATTGGTTTACACCACCAAAGTGACGGTTAAAGATATTTTGCACTTTCATACCAGCAGGGCCTGCTTCATTGCCCATATTTTGGAAATATAACTCGTGCAAGACTACACCGTTTATTGCATATGTTTCGCCCTTTTTCCAGCCGCGGTAGTGGCTTGCAGTGGCATTTGCTGTGGAATACTCTGGGTTGACAGAAAGTGTATGTGTTACTTCGTTAGTTTTTTGTATGTATCCATGGTAGAGTGTGAGATGGTCGTCGTAGGCCTTGCGGGTGACGACACCTGTGTTGTATTGAAACGTCTTTGCTGTTATTTCCATATAGAGCCTCCTGATAAAATAATAGACATTCCACCTCAAACCATTACAGCAATTTAACATATGTCCGGCTTTTGCTCCATACCGTACCACAACCATCCGCAAAAAGCGGACTATGAAAAAGAAAATTGCTATACAGACAGTTTAAGGTGGACTATTTAGGGCGTGTTCCCACTATAGCAAACGAAATTCAGTAACGTGACTTTCGCTGTGGCGAATAAACGTGTGCTTGCGCCGCTAGTTTGCCTGAGGCAAACCGCTTCCCGCTTAACGCACACATTCGCCACCATACGCTCAAGCCACGAATGAAAAATTCGTTTGCTATATAAGAATATGCAATTTGCGAGCCTGATTTTTAGCAGATTAAAGGGGTTTTTGACGACGCACACTATAAGTGCGCTAGGAAAAAAAGCGCGTCGAAGATGCGGAAACATCAGCCGCAAAGGTGTACGTTCGTTAGTGGGAACACGCCCAAGTTCGCTGTAGCTACCGTCGCCTACACAGGCAACAGATTATCAAACATAGCATAAAATCGTCACGGTTGAACTTGTTTGCTTTTTGTGGGGCTGGTACTTCTTCCCTCATTGGAGATGGGACGGAGTTTTGTATGGTTTCAGCATTCAACTCGCCTTCTACATCACTCACGACTTCCACTGGAACAACATCCAGTGTAGCGTCATTTTCGGCAGGAGCAACTTCTTCCGGTGTAATTTCCACAACACCATCGCCAACTTCCAGCGGAATGAAGTTTACGAAACTTTCTTCGGCTGGCTCAGGCACATTCACGATTTCTGGCAATAACATCCGGGCGGGTGAAGCACTACCACGGCAGCGGTTTTGCAAATGATTCCAAGTAATTGGACCTACTATACCATCTGGGTTCAGCCCATTCGCCCTCTGATAATTTGCAACAGCAGCGCGAGTTAGCGGTCCAAAGATGCCGTCCTCATTCAACCCTGCATTAGTTACGCGGTTAAGGCAGGTTTGAATCTGCCGTACATAGTCGCCACGTGCACCTTCGCGTATCAAAAATCCCGGGTATTCCACCATTATTTGCGAGCCATAGCAAGCCGGCATCAGCGCACCCCATGTTATCGGACCTACAATACCATCCGGGTTTAGACCGCGTGACCGCTGGAAGTTCATCACAGCCGCTTCTGTTAGCGGGCCAAAGATACCATCCGTATTCAAACCCGCGTTATTCACTGTATTCAAGCAACGCTGTATGCGAGCAACATCATCGCCACGTGCACCAACTCGTATTAGCTGCCCTGGGTACGACGGGATACCGCCCGGTGGTGGTGGCGGTGGTGGGACAACCCCTCCTCCACTCGGTGGTATGTTTACGTTATCACGTATTCGCCAATACACATAGTACAACATACGCCATGTGAGTGGGCCTATCACACCATCAGGGTTTAGGCCAAACAATTGCTGGAACTCCCGCACAGCGGCGGCAAAATTAGGCCCAAAGTTAAAATCTTCTACAACACTTGGAACATCATGATAAAACTGTGAAATAAAGTTCATTATATATTGTGCGCGTCCAACCAGAGTACCGCGTGCACCTTGGCGAATGATATCTGTTGGAGGTGTACGGTTTATCCCTGCAATAATGCCTTCGCTTGTGAGTTCGCCAAGCCGTTTTACTGCAGAAAACGCACGTGATATATTCCACCATGTCGCACGGTCTACAACGCCGCTTGGTGTGACCGTACCAAGCTGTCTTATTGCCTGAAACGCACGTACCGCTGCTTCTGTTTGCGGGCCGTACACGCCATCTACCGGCACTTGCGGTATTGCTGGGAAGTTTACACGTATACGATTGAGCCAGGTTTGAAGCGTTCGCACCTCTGGACCAGACATACCCGGCCGCAATGTAAAGCCTGGGAACGACTCTTCCACACCACCGATATTATCTGTTTCAACAATTTGTATATCGTTAGGATAAAACCGACGCAAAATTTGCAATGCGTTTAGCCCTTGTTCTGCAAGTGTAACGGTACTCCACTGCCATAGCCCTGGACATTGCACGCGCCGCCCGTCACAATACTCGGCAAAAAACGGGTCTGCATGGCCTTGCCGCTGGATAAAGCGGTTAAAAATGCGGTCGACCATTTCATCTATGCTACGGAAGATTTGCCCGCCTTCAACAAACATTTGGTCGAACTGGGTACTGTTTGTAATGTCGAAACGATGGCCACGTACACGATACCACTCAGTAAAAATTCTATTGAGCGTAAACGATATGATACAATAAATGTTAGCCTCTAGTGATGCAGGAGGCCATGTGGAAAAGATCTCATGGCTTGCACAATTTTTGATGTAGTACGTAAATGGCACGGTCACGTTACGTGCAAGTGGGTTATCCGGCCGGCCAAGGTGTACAGTAATAAACTCGGGTATAATTACCTCGCTAAGCACACGAGAAGACGGCCGCGGAGGGCTTTCCCTTGGGCCTTCTTGCTGACGCCCTTCCATAGAGACCAAGTTATGCGGCGGCGTGTCAAGTTCTACAATGTTGCCTTCCTCCAAGTAGGGTGTCATGTCAATGGGAAGTATGCTAGTTTCCGTATCCAAAATTTCTACCCCATGTATGATAAAGGTAGAAAAACCCTGCGCTTCGGCCTTTACGTCGCAGACAGAATACGGGATACCCATGTAGGTTGGGTCAAGTGTAAGGTCTACATCAGGTGCCTCAAGCGGAACGGACTCTGCAACGCCGCTTTCGTCGGTTACAAACTCGTATAAAATGTTATCACCGTTAAAAACGGTGATTTTTGCATTCGGCACAGGTAACGCGCCGCCCCCGGTACTGGTTACAACTTCCAAATAACCTGTTCCCATTGTCGCCTCCTTGAGATAATACTGTTCCGCAGTCTTATGGAAGACATTGCTTTGCGGAGCAAAATACGGCGCAATCGCATGGTTGGCCGTGTGGCAAAGCAATAGTTTCTGAATGGGAGCAGTATGAGCATACAAATTATTTCATATAATATGCTAAGCAGGGGCAATGGGTGCAATTTGCACATTTGGCAAAAATATTTACATTTACCCAAAAATGTGCTATATTATATCCTGCAAATTTTTTCAAAATTTAGGGAGGTGTTACTTTGAAGTGGGTAAAGGGAAACATTAACGAGGTTTTGCAGAAATTACAGGTGGATGCAGACCAAGGCCTTAGCCAAAACGAGGTGCAGTCACGGCTGAAGGAATACGGACGCAACGAGTTTGAGGAAGAAAAAAAGGAAACTCTTTGGCAAAAAATCTTCCACCATTTATCAGAAATCCCTTCCGTAGTACTTATGATTGCCGCTGTTATTGCCACCGTAGCAGCAATAATGAACATGCAAGGCAACGATGGCGGCAGTGCAAGTGACTGGGCAAAGGTCGTAGTTATTTTATCCATCGTAGTAATTAACGTATGTCTTGGCCTGTATCAAGAAAGCAAGGCGGAAAAAGCACTCGAAGCCTTGAAAAAAATGAACGCGTTCAAAACAACAGTTATACGTGATGGCAACAAACAAATAATTGAGGCAAGTGAGCTTGTGCCTGGTGATATTGTCGAGCTAAATGCGGGCGATGTAATTACAGCGGACTCAAGGCTTATTACTGCAAGCAGCCTACAAGTTGAAGAGGCAGCCCTAACCGGCGAAAGCCAACCCGTAGACAAAGACCCAAACCTTGCAGTAACAGAAACCATACCGCTTGGCGACCGTTTGAACATGGTGTACTCCGGCTGCCTTGTAACGGGTGGCCGTGCCACTGCTGTAGTAGTTGAAACCGCAATGGAAACCGAAATGGGTAAAATTGCACGTCTGCTCAACAACACACAAAAGATGCTAACACCTCTGCAATTGCGTTTGCGGCAGCTTGCGAAGCGCATTTCCGTAATCGCGCTCATCAGTGGTGTGATAATGTTCCTTGTTGGGTTTGTGCTATGGGGCAACGCGGCAATAGATATGCTGCTGCTTGCAGTTGCGCTTGGGGTTGCCGCAGTGCCGGAGACACTGCCCATTATCGTAACAATGATACTGTCGTACGGTGTGTTTAACATGGTATCGAAAAAGGCGATAATCCGCAAAATACCTGCAGTAGAAACCGTTGGCAACACCTCTGTCATTTGTTCCGACAAAACAGGGACACTTACGTTAAACAAAATGAAGATACAACAAGTATGGCATGTACGCCACGAGCCAATTTCCACCAAAGAGAAAGATAATTTCAACATCGACCAGAAGATGCTTGTCGAGTTACTAACATCTTGCAGCAACGCCACAATTGAGGCATACGGCGAAGACAACGAGGAACATGTTATTGGCGACCCGACAGAGATTGCCATAGTACGCCTCTTGCACGATTTGAAGCTAGACAGAGTAAAGGCCGAACGCGACTACCCACGCATCCATGAGCTACCGTTTGACTCTGCCAGAAAGCGCATGACCACAGTACACCGCACAGAGGAAGGCTACATTGCTGTAACAAAGGGCGCGTTCGACCGTATTCCTGTAGACTGGGACGCTACACCCGGCTTGCTGGAAAAAGCAACCGCCATCCATGACTCCTTTGCGGAGAAAGCCCTGCGTGTGATAGCAATATCCGTCAAAAATTCCCAGAAAAGCCGACAGACCTTAGCGAAGAGGCGTTGGAAAGTGGCCAAGAGTTCCGCGGAATGGTTGGTATGATTGACCCACCAAGGCCGGAGTCTGCCATTGCCGTTGCCAGAGCAAAAGAAGCAGGCATAAAAACGGTAATGATTACTGGCGACCATGTTGTTACAGCGGCGGCAATAGCCAAAGAAATAGGCATAATGCAAGATGGCGACCGGGCTGTTACCGGGGCTGAACTTGCAGAAATGTCTGAAACAGACCTTATTGCGCAGGTACGTGGCATATCCGTTTATGCTCGTGTTAGCCCGGAGGATAAGCTACGCATAGTACATGCTTGGGCTGCGCACAACGAGGTTATAACCATGACAGGCGATGGCGTAAACGATGCACCGGCACTAAAAGCGGCAGACGTTGGCGCGGCAATGGGCATCACAGGCACAGAGGTATCCAAAAATGCGGCAGACATGGTTATCACCGATGATAATTTTGCCACTATAGTTGACGCAATTGCCGAGGGGCGTACGTCATACGATAATATTCGTAAGACGATACAGTTCCTGCTTGGCGTAAACTTTGCAGAAATTTTTGTGCTGCTTGTTGGTATGCTGCTTATTGGGCGCACCACCATTACTGCACTGCAAATTTTGCTGATAAATGTAATATCCGATGGTGTACCGGGCTTTTTCCTTGCATTCGAAATGCCAGAGCCTGGCGTGATGAAGCGCAAGCCACTACCTAAGGGTTCTGGCGTGTTTGCGCAAAATGTGGGGCTGTTTATTGCAGCGCGTGCAGTTACATTCTCTATTTTGACACTTGCGGCGTTTATAATTGGCTCGTATGTACAGGTTATACCTGCCTCGTATGGCGATGCGCTGTATATACCCTGGGATGGCACATGGTCAATTTATGCACTGCGGTATGGTGGCAACTTTGCCGTGGGTACGACAATGGCATTTCTGGTACTAAGCTGGGCTTCCAGCATTGACACATTTAACACCCGTACTCAACAGTCCATTTTTAGGGCAGGCTTCTTGTCCAACAAAGGTGTGTTTTATGCAGTTGTAGGTGTACTTGCGTTTTCTGTACTTGTTGCGCTATGGACACCGCTTGCGCAAGTGTTTGATGTAGTACCTGTAAGTGGGCGGCACTGGGTTATTATGGCTGCGCTTGCGGTAATGCAGCTTGGTGCAGTTGAGGTATTGAAGCTGGTGATACGGCGTAGGAATAAAGTAGTATAAGAAACAACAAAAGAGCCGTGTGGCTCTTTTGTGTTTCTTACTCACTGCTATCATTCAACACCACATCAATAATCCGTTGATACAACTTACTGGCGTTTCCGCGCCAGTTATTTTGTATGGCCTTGGCCTGCTCACGTGTATCCACAGAAACAGAAATCTCGAGCAATGCGCGCATATCTTCGTACACGCCGCACTTTACACGAAAGTCGTCGTTTTCTGCGTCTGGGAAGTAGGTTGCGGTAACCTCATAGTCGCGTCTTACCTTGCCGCGGTTCTCCTCTACGTATTGGTTTATTACAACACGAACGGGGCGGGGTATATGGTTCTCAAAATATTCTAGGCAGGTTTCTCCCTGTTGGGTTAGTGTGTAGCGGGTGGTGTTTGCATCTTGGGCATTTATTTCCGTACATTCTAAAAGACCCAGCTCCAACAGTTCGGACAGGGCCTGCTCCAGTACAAAATAGTTAATAAACTCCTTCTGCATAACAAACTCTGTAATTTGCGCCCGGCTCATTGACAGCTCCATGCGGTTTATAAGGTACAAAAGCAGCAGTTTGTTTTCGACATCTTTGTATTCTAGGGAAACCATATATAAGACTCCATTTTAACATATCGAGCTTCTTGACTAGATTGCTCCCGCTCAGCTCGCGGCAGGGTGCGTACACATTGCCCTGTCCTATAACCTCAATTTCAGTTGCAGGACAGGTCTATTGCCCTGGCGTGTGACCTACAACTCTGGCGCGCTTAATATTACCCGATTGTCATCATCCATGTGTATTGCAACACGGTTGCTGTCCAGCCCCATCTTATCCAAAAATTCACGCGGTATTTGAATCCTACCTGCACGGTCAAACACTGCAAGCTCAACAGATTGCGCAAAACCTTCTATACCGGCCAGTTTATCGGAATAGCTCATTACAAACTCACTGGAAGTTTTTCCATCACGTATTGCAACGACACGCTCCACTTTTTTAGAAATTTCGCGGTCGTGGGTTACTATAACTATGGTTGTGCCAAGCTCGCGATTTACTGTACGGAACATATCCATTATTGTATTGGATGTACTGGTATCTACAGAGCCGGTAGGTTCGTCTGCCAGCAACACAGATGGATAATTTGCAAGCGACAGTGCAATTGCCACACGCTGCTGCTCACCACCGGAGAGCTGGTTGAGCCTATGTTTTGCACGTTTACCGATGCCTGTGAGTTCCAAGAGTTCCATAGCGCGTTGCTTCTTATCTTTTATGGGTTTGACATTATTAAACTGCATCGGCATCATTACATTTTCCAGCGCAGTAAGGTATGGGATAAGATTACGTGCATTGTTTTGCCACACAAAGCCTACGGTTACTGTTTTGTAGTCTACAAGGTCTTTCTCCCTCATTTTGAACAAGTCCTTGCCGTCTACCAGCAGCTTGCCTGCGGAAGGTTTATCAAGGCCGCCTACCATGTTAAGCAAGGTGGACTTTCCGCTGCCGGAGTTGCCTATTATAGCCATTACCTCGCCGCGTTCTATAAGTAAGTCAAGGCCTTGTAGTGCCATAACCTCTATGTCTTTTGTTTTGTAGATTTTAACCAGGTTCTCGGCTATGATTACGTATTTATCAGTGTCCATTTAACATGCTCCTTCTAAAGTAGGGACACTGCCCCTACGGGTGCGCGCTGTACACGCAATTAGTTATGTCAGTCTATATTAATAATCTCTCCATCTGCAAGTTCGTATACTTTGTCTGCAATGTCCATAAGCCCCGGGTCATGCGTGGTCATTACAATGGTCGCGCCTTCGTACTCAATCAAGTCTTTGAATATTTTCACTACTTGCAAGCCTGTGTTTGTGTCAAGCTCTGCTGTAGGTTCGTCTGCAAAGATGACCTTTGGCTTGTGCGCAAGGGCGCGGGCAATTGCCACACGCTGTTGCTCGCCACCAGAAAGTTCTGGAGGCAGGTGAGTCATACGCCCGCCAAGGCCTACGCGCTCTAAGCAACTTTCAACACGCTTGCGTCGCTCACGTGCTGGATAGCCATTTATACGCAAGATAAACTCTACATTTTCGTACGCCGTCATCATGGAAACAAGGGCAACGGACTGGAACACAAAGCCCATTTCGCGCTTACGCACCTGGTCGCGCCGTCTTTCGCTAATTTTGGTTAAAGATTTACCTGCAAATTCAATTTCCCCGGCTGTTGGGTAATCTAATGCACCAAGTATATTCATTAGTGTTGTTTTGCCGCTGCCGGAACGACCCTTGAGAATAGTGAGTTTATTTTCTGCCACGGTAAGGTCGATGCCTTTGAGTGCCCAAAATGTACTCCCCCCCGTGGGGAAACCCCTGGTTATATCTTTTGCAGATAGAATAATATTGCTCATACTAATCCACCCTCTCTACCGAGTACACACGCCCAACAGGTATAAACACCCTGTTGGAAACCAGCGAGATATCACTGCCCGGTGCCATGTGGTCTAGCCCATTTACATAATAGCCACGGTCGGTTTCGCTACCTGTTGCTTCAAGCGTAATAAATATCCTGTATCTCAGTTCCGACTGTACAAGCTGTGCCGTGCCATCTGACCGTATAAGATAATTATAGAACGGCTCGATACGTATGTCTACAACCGTCCCAATTGCGTTGCGCTCGTTTTGGCGGAACATGACATCGTCAATTTGCACCGCATCTGTAACAAAATGCCTAACCCCCTGGCTGGATATTGTCACATGAAGAGGAATGTTAGCACCCAGTATCTGCCCTATACGTGGCGAAAGCTGCCTATACATAAAGCCGCCCGCAAGTGCAAGTACTGCAACTACCAGTACAATATCGACTATGCTAATGCGCCCCTTGATTCTTCCATTACTATTTATCATAAGCCACCTCTAATCTAAAAATTCCAAATGTGTGATAAAGCCACGCCCTGCAAAGTCACGCGAGCGTATATATACATCGCGGTTTACCATAATGCGAAAACCGTTCACTTCTGTCTGGAAGTCTGTAACATTTCCCCATGCCTCTACAACAACGTAGGTGAACACACTGTCTTCTACTGGGACGCGACGTATTATGTCATTATACTCGTCTGGCGCGTCAACCATAAACGGCAGCTCGTACGCATACACAACATTGCCAATTGCAGTACCGCTTTGGCTATCAAACACCAGCGGCCCTTCCACTATTTGAGTATAAAAGCCTGGCGGCCGCTCTGCAAGCTCAACGGTAAAGCGTATCAAGTCCCCGCCTCCTGCCACAACCCGTGTAGGCGCGGCAAACAAGTACGCCCCATAAACTAAAACGGCGCAGGCAATAATAAGCACCAGGTCAAATACATTTACGATACCAAACAAGCGGTATTTTTTTCTCATTTAATCAGCTCCCTATATGTTTTTTCGGTTTCGTCGACCATTTTTTGTGTGGTAAAGCGGGTAGAATAATACGACCATGCCCTTTCCGACAGGGTTTTATACAAAGCATCATCGTCTTTGAGCATTGTAATTGCATCGTCCAAGGCTTGTGCATCGTTTGCCGGCACAACAAGCCCATTTTGTTTGTCCTGCACAATGTATCGGTCAAAATTGTTGCAAATGGTAGGTATACGCGCACTCATGCCAGCAAGCAGTTGCGGCAATATTTGATCTTGCGTGTTATGACAGCAAAGCTGTACATTCGTTATACTCAATATTAAGCTGTGGTCACAATCTATAAAGCGTACATTGCGCAGTTTTTTTGCCTGCTCGCGCATTTCATGCGATGCATTTGTTACCAGCAGGATTACATTATATGGCATCTCTCGCGCAGATTCCAGTACAAACTCAAACTCGGGGGTTAATGTACCAAGAAACAAAACTACGAAATAGTCTTGCGGAATGTCAAGTTTTTGCCGCAGCTGCATTACTTGCTGCTGGCTGTAGTGCTGGACAATGTCTGTGCCATCGTACACAAGCCGTATATCCGGCACACCCATTGCCGACAAATTATCCTGCACTGCATTGGTTGTGGCAATAACCCTATCGCCAAGGCCATATAGCAAACGTGCAAAACGGCCTATATCCGGCAATGTATGCTGTGTGTGTACCCGTCCATACTTGCCAGTTACGCGGTCTGCAATAAATGAGTGGGTGTGCAAAATGTCTGGGCGTAGCTGCCTTATATGGTTTTTTACGCGCCTTATTTCTGTGTAAGTGTCGACCGGGATGCCCGCATTTTCCAACAGATATAAAAGCGGGGAGTTATTGGGCAGTAGTACCTGCGGCGTGTAGCAGCTTGAATAAGCAGGGAGCAGTGTTAGCAAATGGTTGCCTATGTCGGTGTCTCGCTCTGTTAGTAGATGTAAAATTTTAGTCATAGCGCAACTTTATTGCCGTCATCCGGCTTTTGCATATTTCTATACAAGTTTTCTGTATTTTTTACCATGTCCGCCGCAGTAAATTTTGTTGCATATATCTCACGCGCTTTTTGGGAAAAAGCGGCATAAATATCTGGGGTGGCTTGAAGCTTTTTTGCCGCCTCAGCTATTGCGGCAGGTGACTTTATTGGGATGATAAGCCCGGTTTTGTTGTGGGCAATTACGTATGGGTTGCCGCCATAGTTGGTTGCTATTGTAGGAAGCCCCACACTTTTGCCCTCTACCAACGCGAGAGATGTTGCCTCTGTGCCATATGAGGCGGATATTTGTGCATCTGCTACTGCATAAATTTCTGCCATATCGGTGACAAAGCCCATTAGCTTTACGTTGGTGATATTTTCGGATGTGATGCGGTGCTGCAAGTGTTCTTTGGTTGGTCCTGTGCCGCATAGCAGGAAAACTACCCCGGCATCTTTTAGCTCTTTTGCCGCAGTTAAAACATCGTCCTGCCCTTTGACCTCTGTAAGCCGTGCTACTTGCACTATCGCAAAAGCGTGCGGCGGGATGTCATGTTTGTCACGCAGTATAGCACGCTCTGATGGTGGAAACTCCTTCACTTGCTGTGTGCCATTGTAAATCACATGTATTTTTGTTTCGGGAATGCCAAGTGCCAGCAAGTTATCCATAGCTGCAGGAGAAACGGCAATGACCGCGTGGCTGGAAAAATTATTGACTGCACTACGCAGCAAACGCAACGGGAGCATCTTTTGTGTTGGCTCAAAAACCGAGTGCCGGGTATGCACAATTTTTGCATTAGAGCAAAGCCGTGCCGCCAGCCGCCCAGATAGTGACGCATGAGTGTGTACAATGTGCGGCCTCAGTTTCTTTACTACCGCACGCAGAGAAAGAAATACGCCAAGCCCAAACGACTTTTCTGCAAGGTTTGACAGCTCAATACAGTCCACCCCTTGCTCTTTTAGCCTTGGGACTAGCTTCGCGCCCTGTGGCAGCACCACCGTTGGCGCAAACTCGCTGCGGTTTATACCGGTTTGCGCATCCAAGAGCGCGAGCATTTGAAGCCCTGCCCCGCCAATATTACTGTCCGATATAATGTGCAATATTTTAGTCATGATAGCCACTCACCAAGTCACGTGCATTTTTTTCCGTCATCTTGCGCACGGTATTAACCTTTGCAAACGCGATACATAGCCCCATAAATAGGTAAAAGGTCAGCAACACACTGTTGTTATAAAACACTAAATCCGTCAAGCCTTGGAACAAGAACCCTATTGCAGCAGCAATCATAGCAGTAGCCATCACTTTTTGACCAAAGTCTGACGTGTTGCGTACAAAGTTGGCCATAGTACGGAAAAAACACGCCAGAACAATAATAAAGACAATAAACCCAAACACTCCAAGCTCTACAAGGTACTGAATATACAAGCTATGCGAATGTGGCGAATGTATTGCCGAAAGCATATAAAACGGGTACACGGTATTGTACGCGTCAATCCCCTGCCCCACTCCACCAAGCCAAAAGTCCTGCATCATACGTATAGAACCACGCCATATATTCAAACGGAACGAGGTAGAGGTATCAGTCATATCAAAAATTGACCAAATGCGCATGATGATTGTTTGCGGCAACACGAACGGCAGTGCAAGCACGGCTGGGATAAGCAATACAATCATCCGCTTCTCGATAATAAGCACAAACACGCCAACTGCCAACGCAAGCGAGAGATAGCACCCGCGAGAAAATGTGAGCAGCAAATTTATAAGCAAAAGTCCTGTAATGCCCACGGCGCAAAATTTGTTAAAAAAGCCCTTGAAATACACAACGCCTGCAGCAGCAATGGGTATCGCAAGCAGCAAGTATGTGCCATAAACATTAGGGTTGCCAAAAAACGAAGATACACGAAGTCCAATATACGCGGCCTGCCTCTCGTCCAGCCAAATATTGTCCGAATACCCTGTAAGCACTTGAAATAGCCCATACAGCCCGGTAAACGCGGCAGATACAAGAAAAATTTTAAGAAAAAAGTCCACAGACCTGCTGCTTGTTGCGCAGGCAACCAACACAAGCGTGGATAGCATAAATGCAGATGTAAGGACTGCAACTTGGATACTTGATGTGGGAGTAACCGATAGCACTCCTGCCAGCAAAAACACAACAATAAATACGAGCAGGAAAATAGATGTTGAATCAATTTCAATTTTACGGCTCAAAACAACCAAAAGCAAGATAGGTATTATTAGCCCGGCAAGCAGCATTGTGGGCAGGAATGGTATTGCAAACAAAACCAGTGCAATGCCTGCAGCCGGAGCAGCAAACAACGCCCATTGAAAGAACGTGGCTACACCCCTACCCTGCCCCTCCTGCGGTATTGGCGCGCCCAAATTTTCGCATCCATTTTTGACCAGCCAAGAGCCGTTACACAACCGCGACAGTGTCGCGTTCCAATGCGTAGGTGGAGTGATAACCTTTGGGATACCATTAAAAATTTTGTCTGTGACCCTTGCAAATATGCTCCGTTGTACAGAGTTTTCTAGAGGGTCGGTATCCGCAACAAAAGCTCCGCCAACAAAACTGGCAGAGCAAATGTTTTTGACCAGGTTAAGTAATGCCGTCAATGCACGGAAAAATATACTGCCGTCCATCCACCGCGACACGACCGCAAAACATGCTGTAATTTTAGTTGTCAATTCTGTACCCGCCTTTAATCATTAACCATACATCGGTTTCTGCAAAAAAGCCACGCCCGTCCGACCTTGGTACAAGCAGCAAATTATTTCTGGGGATTTGTGTACCATTCACAATATCGACACCGCTTGTTACATTAACCATACCATCAGGTCCAGAGACCGCAACGGCGTTGCCGCTCCGTAAAATAAACTCCGCACCCGCTTCGCCAACAAGCGTGCTTCCTGCAGGGATAAGCAGCGGCGTAAAAGGTACAACCTCTCCGGTGCGATACAGTAGACTGTCCAAAAACTCGCCATATGTGTCTTCGAAATAACGGATTAGATCCTGGAAAAGCGAGTCCTGGTCTGCAAGTAAAGGGGGCGCGCCATGTTGGTTGCCGACACCAGACCCGCCTATTTCGGCAAGGGCATCACGCAACAAGGCAATTTCGCGGCTTAGAGTGGCTATCCTGTCATCTACATATCGACGTGTAACCAGTGGGTCGCCAGCATCACCGGGTTGGGCAAAGGCCGGGATAAACTGTAATGCACCAATTAGGGCAACAAGCAGTACCATAATAATAATGGATTTCAAGTTCTCTTTCTTCATATAGGACACCTCTGTAATAATTCTTCCATTTCTTCAGCTGTTTTTGCTGTATTAACTTGCCGCCGCAAATCTGCAGAGCCGGGCATACCCTTTGTATACCACGAGATATGCTTACGCATCTCCTCTATCCTTGCATGAGGGTGTGCCGCAACAGCGTGCAAATGTGCAACTGCGGTTTCCACAACTTTTGCTATTGTTGGAGCTGGCGGCATTTCCCCTGTTTGGATGTAGCCAATAATGCGAGAAAACAACCAGGGGTTGCCCATTGTGCCACGGGCTAGCATAAGGCCATCACAACCGCTTTGTACCAACCGCATGACGGCATCCTCTGGTGTGAATATATCGCCGTTGCCAATTACAGGGATGCGTACATCACGTTTGACTGCAGCTATAGCATCCCAGTCTGCCTCGCCAGAATAATACTGGTCGCGTGTGCGACCATGCACTGTAACTGCCGCCGCGCCAGACTCCTGCGCAACACGTGCCATTTCCACACAATTTGCCGTGCAATGGGTAAAGCCCTTACGTATTTTTACGGTAACCGGACGCGTGGACGCATGTACTGCGCTTTCTATAATTTGCCCGGCAAGTACTGGGTTTTGCATAAGAGCTGCGCCTTCGCCATTTTTGACGATTTTAGGCATTGGGCAACCCATATTTATGTCAATGATATCGTAGCTTATACCGTCATATTTCTCGTCCACACGCTTTATTGCCTCTGCAATAACATCTGGCTCGTGGCCAAAAAATTGTATAGACCAAGGACGAATATGCGGTGGGTTTTCCATAAGGCGTATGGTGTTTTTGTTATTGTATACGATGCTTTTTGCACTCACCATTTCCGACACGGTAAGCCCTGCACCGTGCTGCCATACAATGCTGCGAAAAAATTGGTCAGTTACACCCGCCATTGGTGCCATAATAAGGTTATTGCGTAATTTTATGTTACCAATGGATAATCTTCGCATGTGTTTGTCCAATTCTATGCTCTTTCCATAAACGCAAAACTCATAAAATGGTTTATCGTGAAATTGGCTGTTAGGCCTAATAGTTGTATCATTTTCACCAACAAAATGCAAGTAAAAACAGCGTGTGACGCAAACACCATCTACTTTCTCTGATAAAGCCGTAGTCCAAACTGTGGGAGTATCGAGTACACATGGTCAAAAACATCGGACTGTACATTTTCAAAGGGTACAAGGTCTGACTCTGTAGCAAACGCAAATATCTCGAGAGGGATACCAACATCCGCGGCTGCTTGTTGGCGCACAAGCAGGGTTAGATCCTGCCTAATATCTTTACGGCCTTGCAGGTATGCTGTTAGATAATTGCGGAAAAGGCCAAGGTTTGTTGCACCGCTTTGTATAAAGGAAGCGGCAAGCGGTATCTCATTAATTTGTGACAGTAGAGCCTCATCACATATGCACACAGAGCTTACATCTATGTTGAATGAGCGCAAAATCCTGCGTGCACCAGCTATTTTTAGCCCTTTGCGGTTTACAAATGGGCTGGACACAAATGCATATGCCGGGATTGAAAGGATTGTCTTGTCAAACCCTTCAACTTTTACTGTCATTAGTGAGATATCAAGCACCGTGCCACCGATATCGCGCCCAGGCATCTCAATTATGTCCCCAACCTGCACCATGTCATTTGCGGCAAGCTGTATACCCGCCACAAAGCCAAGAATCGCATCCTTAAAGACGATGGTGACTATTGCTGTCATTGCGCCTAACCCGCCAAGTAGTGCAGCAGGGCTTGTGCCAACAAATATAGAAACAAGCACAATGCCACCAACTATAAACACCGCAATCTCCATAACTTGTAACAGCCCGCGCAGCGGTACAGTCTTGGAAACCTCGTACATACGGTAAATTTCGCCTGCGCTGCGGATGACCTTGTCTATTAAAAACATGACAATAATCACGAGCAACACTGTTATTGTACGTCTCCAAAATGCATGATGCCGCCCGATATCCGCTACTGCAAATGACAGAATTATTGGCAACGCAAGGTTTGATAACCACGCAAAAACCTTGTTGCCTGCAAGGATGGCAACCCAGCTTTCGTCCTGCCCGTTGCATAGCTTACGCAGCAAAACACGAAAAAAGCCGCACATAAGAAACGCGACAACCAGCGCGATAACTATGCTAACGGCATATGCAATGGAAGAGGCGTGGTCTGCGACATTGGTTTGAACCAGCCAGTTTTGGATAAGGGTATACATGGTATAATCGCTCCTTGTTGAAATCATACCATGACATTATCACATGAGAAATTATCGTGCAAGAGCTAATAAGCTGTCTCTATGGCAACCGTTACAACATAACCGCCACGGTTGCTTTTGGATAGTGTAAACGGCAGGGTTTCCGGCACATAAATGCTCTCGCCATCCTGTTGATATATCACATGGTACTCTACGCCTTCCAGCTCTACGGCAAAGCCGCCGCTTTCTTCAAGGAATTCGAGATACTCCTCAAGCACCATACTGCGCGTTGTCATATACCACGCGTGGACTCGCCCAACATATCGGAAATGCCACGGCTCATATGCCACACCTGTGATATGCGTCGTGCCGTATGGGTAGCGCAGTACAAGCCCATACCTCCAGGCGTTTTGTGCGAGCCAAATGGCTTCGGGCGTGCCACTCATTTGGGACATGGGTACATCTGTTACCAGAATATCTGCTGCAAGGCCAAGGTTATGCTCGCTATGCCCGGGTGGCAGTACATACATGCGGTCTACGGCGTTTTCGTATATCTCTGCTTGGCGGGCAACACTACGGTATCCACTGGTTACAAAAAACGGGCCGCGTCCTTCCGCAGTGGCAAAAAGTGCGGAAACTGCGTTAAGCAAGGTTTGATGCACTGTGATATCTGTTGCGCGCACGGCAACCGTAGGCCATGCGTATACGATATTGCTGTAGTCCATTGGACTGGTGATGTAGTAGTAACGGTTTACGAGCTTGAGATAACCCGTGTCGCGCAGCTGAACGCGCGGAGTTGGGACAAGTTGTAAAACATCTTCGTCCTGCGGCAGTTCTTCTACTGGTACAATGGCGGGAACATACTCTGGCTCGTTATTGCGAAAGGAAAAAATAAACACGCCCATAAGCAGAAAAAGTGAAAAGAAAACGATAGATGCAAGTATGCGCAGAGATGACTTGCGTCTGCTTGCTCGCCTTTGCGGCCTTTGTGTGGGTGGGTATTGTCTCATTCGGATATCCTCTCGAATATGTATTTATGAAAGTATGTCTTGCAATGCAAACACAAGTATACCACTTTTGCAGAAATAAGGTGTTATGGAAATGTAAAATTTGCGTGGAAATTGCAGATATAGTGAAATGAAAACAGTCCAAGGCGAAGCGTTGAGATGTTTTCATTTCCATTGAACGCACCGCACCGACGCAGCAAAGCGAAGGAGGTGTGACAGACAGCGTATGCTGGCGGTGTCTTGTCCGCCGGGCGCGACATTTTCACGCGTTTCCGACAGTTTCCGGAGAAGTCTAGTGAACGGCTATAACGCGCAACTTATAGCAATTTTCTTTTTCATAGTCCGGTTTTTGTGGATTGTAAGGGTACGGTATGGAACAAAAGCCGGACTACCATAAGTTAAATTGCTATATTTATGCCATGCCGTCCATTGTTAAATGATTTGCTGCAAGCATGTGATAAACCTATTTTGAGCCAGTCAGCATACACACAAGAATTTGCAATTTATCCCTAGAACGAGAAGTTACACACATTTTGGGCCCGGACTGCCTTGCTTGCAGGATTTTTGCACATCCCCCAAACCCCCAATTTTGCAGGGGAGTAGCCCCTGCCTTTTTTACCATATACGAAGGCTAATTTGTGAAATATTTTCATGCCTTTGCAACCAAGCAAGAAAAAATACTGTCTGTACTTATGAGAAGGAGATGAGCAAAAATGCTAAAAGGAAAAACAGCGTTAATTACAGGAGCATCAAAAGGCATAGGCCGAGCCATCGCCCTTGACATGGCAAAGAATGGTGCGAATATTGCCCTCAACTACATTGGCGAACCAAACGAGGCAGAAGCTGTCCGCAGACTAATTCTTGACGAAAACGTCCACTGTGCAATATACGAATGTGATGTTTCAAATTTTGATGCATCTAAAAAAATGATTGATGATGTACTCAACGATTTTTCACAAGTTGATATATTAGTAAACAACGCCGGCATAGCCCGAGACAACCCAATTTTGCGAATTAGTGAAAAGGATTACGACGATGTTATGGACGTTAATCTAAAGGGTTCTTTCAATATGATAAAGCACCTTTACCCCGCATTTATGAAAATGCGTTCCGGCACAATTATTAACATTGCAAGTGTTTGTGGTCTTAGGGGGTGGCAGTGGCAGGCCAGCTACGCCGCTTCAAAAGGCGGTCTTATCTCTCTAACAAAAACCGTAGCGAAGGAACTTTCCGGGCGTGGTGTTACTTGCAACGCTATTGCTCCCGGTCTTATCGAAACGGATATGACCGCCGGGCTAAATGGTGATAATAAAAGCGACTTTGTATCTTCAATCCCACTTGCACGAGCGGGGCAACCTACCGATGTTTCAAAACTCGCCGTCTTTTTGGCAAGCGACTGGGCATCGTACATTACAGGTGAAGTTATAAAAGTTGATGGGGGGCTATGTATCTAATGAAGATTGGGATACCAAGAGCGTTACAATATTATTTTTGCGAAGATTTGTGGCTGGGTTTTTTCAAAAACATAGGCTTTGAAACGGTTGTAAGCCCTGCAACAAACAAGGAAATTGTAAAAATGGGCGTAAACAATTCTATAGACGAAGCCTGCTTTTCATCAAAAATATTTATCGGCCATGTGGAGTATTTGTTGGACAAATGCGACATCATTTTTGTTCCACGGATAGAAAACTCTGCAGTACGTGAAGAATACTGCACAAGAATTTTTGGCCTGTATGACCTTGTTAAAAATACATTCCCCCATGCTAAACTTCTACACGCAGAAGTAAATTACCTTTATCGAAAAAAGGAATCCCATGCATTTGTAGAAATTGGGGCGGCTTTGGGTAAAAGCAAAGAGGAGTCTTTGGAAGCATACAAAAACGCCTTATCAACTGCTGAAAGCATAAAAGAAACAAAAATTTTACAACAAGAGGAATTGCTTAGTAGCGATGGTATAAAAATCTTGATTTTTTCACACGCCTACAATACTTATGATGCTTGCATTGGAAAAGAGATAACCGACTTTTTCGCAGCCAACAACATCAAAGTTGCATATGCCGATTTAATTAACGAAAAAGAAGCTCAAGCATTAACCAAAGGGGCTTATGGCAAGAGGGTTTACTGGAAGGTAAGCGCACAGCTTATTGGCGGTATCGAAAAATATAGAAATCAAGTAGACGGTATTGTCCTTGTATCCACATTTCCATGCGGCCCGGATTCTATATTCAATGA
>Ga0123355_10003921_pt1 | contig 21529 bp, 17 predicted proteins | sample TergutEmb28metaG_3_FD_89872 | JGI IMG/M metagenome (GOLD analysis project Ga0123355, IMG submission 89872) | Embiratermes neotenicus P1 segment gut microbial communities from Petit-Saut dam, French Guiana - Emb289 P1 | ecosystem: Host-associated > Arthropoda: Insects > Digestive system > Gut ...
AGGAATGTAATTTTAAATGGAAATGGATGCTAAAATATTAATATTTTATTGCTAATTTGAGCAGATGTGTTTATTTACCAAAACAAAATTATAAATGAGGGAAAACGTCACCTTAACAGTCTGTATCTTTGTTGGATAGCAAACAGTTGTAATGGTGATACTGCACTGTGTCAGAACATGTAGCCATACTTAGAAACAGTACATTAACTACAGTTATGTGAAGTTCAGGTCATAGCATTCAGTAGACTGTATGTTACTTGGCAGTGTGAATATTTACTGCGCTCTGAGCATGGCTGTTCAGTAGACGCAACAAAGTTGATGCGGCTGATTACTGTGGTATCTCTTGTGATGAGAGAGCTAGGCAGTGCTGCAGTGTCAGTTGTTTTACTGTGTCTGCGGAAGTCTGTACCAAGGGCTCTGTCAGTAGACTTCCTGTCACATTATGCTGCTAGTATATGTTTCTGTCACCACCACCTGTAGATGGAGTGACTGAACACAGACAGCAAACAACAAATGACATCATTCCACTGTGAATACTATAGTTTCAGAAATAATCTATCTCCCAATCTGTGATTCTCCATTGCAAGGGAGGTTCATGCATTACAAATGGTCATAATGTTTGTGTATTTTGTTGTATGTAATGAGAGCACAGCTCTGACTGAGAAGTGAGTGGTGGTTTACAGAACAGCATGGATTTAGGGGAAACAGTACCATCTGTGTGCAGTGAGACATGTCTAACTCTTTCTGCTGATGGAAGTGTGGTCAGTGATATGAGAGTGGAGGAGGCCTTACAAACGCAGAAGGAAGAGGATCATTTGGCAGTAGCATTACCAGCAGTTAAGGCTGCTGATAAGGTATGTTATATATGTGACAATGTAGTGTTAACAGTGGTGCAAACTTCTGCATTCTGGCAGTATGTTGTGTGGTGTTTAAATGTGACTACAGTGAAGACAGAGGTAGTCTGCTCCTTTGAAAGCTTGGTACTCACCAGTGAGAATAAACACAATAACATGTAAGGTCACAGTATGAAGGGATGAGCTGAATATCTGTGTGTCTGTTGTTAGCCACATGTGATAGGTTTGCTGCATGTGGTTCCTCAACACTGTCTGGTTTCTCTATATCCATGTGTCTACCTCATTGGAGAGAGTTATTGATGCTAAGCTAATAGGTTTTCACTAAACAAGATATTTCTATATTGTGTGGATCCTGAACTGTCTTTACCATATATAACATTGAAAAATAAAATTGAAATATTAAGATTCTTAAAATTTGGTAAAACTGAGTTTAAGAATTTTAATATGATTTTAAAGATCTAAATATTTTAATTTTAATTATAATTTTAATCATATATGTAAACTGTTACAAAATATGTTGATACATATACTGCACACGTCAAAAGAACAACGAGCTCCATGAAGATGGCCAAAAACTGAGGTCAAAAGATTTTGGAGGAATAAATAAACATTGTGCAACAAGTTGTTAATAAGTACTATATATGAAATGTACTTGCACAGAAAATGTGGAATATTAAATTTGTCTTTACCATGTTTAGTAGAGGCCACTGCTTGTACCTCTCCTGAGCCAAATGAATACAGACTATATCCAGAATTGCCTGCCTGTATATCAGTCTGTCCTTGTGAAACAGAAATTTGACTCTAGAGAATGGATTTTGAGCAGTTTTTAAGAAAATAAATCTTACTTGTAATGAGGTTCGTTATTGGAACTCTTCATACTGTTAATGTAATTGGATCAATGAAGATGAAATAAATTGGTCATGTAGTTTGCATGTAAGTGGTAATTGATATAAAAAATGGTTCTTTTATAAGACCAGAAAGGGTACGATCTCTTGAGAGATCTGTGTACTTAGGTAGGAGGTTAAGGTAAAATAAAGTTGTCCCACTCTGTGCCATGGAGGCAGACAGGTTTTGTGGAGGTACAGCTCCACTGATTTTTAAACTTGTCTCTAGACGCTTGTGAGTGGGTGGACTGTCTGCAATGCCCACTTTACTGTCAGAGAAAAAGCTCAGGTTTTCATTGAGTTGGAGGTTGGGTGGGCGCTGGAGCTGGTCTGAATGTTTTGGAGAAAAGATAGTTCTCTTTCTTCTCCCAAGATTTGAACCCCATATCTTCCAGCGTATATCTTCATCGTTATACTGACTATGCTGTCCCATACTGATTTGAAGATAATACAATAGTCCATATTAATAAAATGAGATGGGCGGTTTGGATTGGATGTGTTAGATTCATAACAGGAATTACTGGAAGGCTTCTCTGAACATGGTAATTTCCCTTGAAGTTTAGTAAAGGACAATTTTTTGTAGTGATTCATGTCTATCTTTTCGAGGTAGATATAAGATGACTGGTTATAAAGGTAAGATGTCACAGGTCACTGATGTAGCAGAGAAAGATAATTTAGAGCTAATGGCAGATGATGTAATAACCATGGAACCCAGGTTAAGTTTATGTCTTTATGTTGAATGTTGTTCACACTTAACAAATATTTGGAATTTCTGGCTTCTCTTGTAGTCTGTATTCATGAAATAGTTTTACTTTGGAGAATGGATTTTGTGCAGTTCGTGTGGTAAAGTCTCGAGCGAAATGTATTTTATGGCACATTGCTTGTGAAGTACCTCTGTCACTTTGTTGTAAGTTTGGTTTAAGATACGTTAAATCCTGACAAAATTTGAGAAGGACCATGATCTTGAAAAAAAATGCAGGATAGGTTCAGACAATACTTGCTACTGTAACCAATGGGATAGGTTCAACGCTCTTGACATAAGGTTATACATTGGTCCTTGCTTAGATTTGTGAGTCCTCCAGGGTGTCACTATAACTGGGGGGAATTAATCATTTTGAAAGCTAGTTTGACTTTCTAACAGCAGGGTCATAAATAACACTCAGGGTTTTCTGGAGCAACGGAAGTGTGTGTAACTGCATTTTGTAAGGAACCTTTTGTAGTCTTATGACAGGATGGACGACGAGACACTTGACTTTTGTTCTGGTTTAGTATGGTCTGAATATAACTGACTGCTAGAAGTCTTAATTATATCATCTTTTTGAGCGTTGGAGCAGGAAATCACAAGAGAAAGTTAAGTCATTGAGAGACAGGAGTTCAATGTTAGCGGTAACACCCAAGGGAGAAAAAAGTCATGTGATGGTCTTGTAACTAAAAACAACTGCCATGGTTACTTCAGATTGCTGGCTTCTAACAGTTGGCGTTAAATTGAATTAAGTGGGAAATAAAATAAATGATTATTATCAGTAGCTAGTGCTGACACTGTGAAGTCCATCTGATACAGCCTACACATAAATATTCCCTAAGATAGACCTTGCAAACTGGCATGAGCTAGTCAGGTCTTTGTACGGGCAAGAAAGGACAGTAGTACTACCGTTCAGCTCAGAATGTTGCTTGTATTCATCTGTCAAACAGACATTGTGCTTGTCATTTTGTGTGGGTGTGTAATTTGGTGTCTTACATCAAGAGAGGAACACAGATTGGGGGTTTGTGAGAGCAGAGTGGTGAGGAGAATATTTGATGTGAGAAGGAGTTGGGAATAGAGGGATGCAGAAGACTCTGTAGTGAACTTCATGACTGTTACCCTTCACCAGATATTATTAATATAATTATAGCAAGGAAATTAATGCATATGTGGCATGTAGCATGCATATAGTAAAAGAAGAAGGGAATACAAAGTTTGCTTAGAAAACCTGAACAGGAGGAACCACTTGGGAGACTAGGGAGGATGATTTAATATCAATGTTTGAAAGAAATAGGGTGGGAGGATTGGATTGTTTTTGTTGGTGTCTTGATAAGAGTGAGTGGAGGGTTCTTCTGTACATCGTAATCTCCCACAGAATAACCAAACAACTTTGTTGGTAAATTGTTTATATAGAAAACCCAAACAAACAGCTATTAACAGTTTTATGCAGTGTGAAATGCTTATAATAGATGTGTCCTGTTTCATACGATGGGAGAAGGCAACCATGATTTGTGTGGTGGTGTTACAGAACTGCATGTATTTTGTGGAAGGTGAAACTGGTTGCTATAATGAGACATGTGTAACTTGTGATGTTGAAACTGAAGAAGTCAGTATTAAAGTTGAAGATGCCAGAGATATAAAAGAAGAAGTTAGTATTAAAGTTGAAGAGGCCATAGACATAAAGGATGAAATACCAGAAGCTACAGGGTTTTCATCAATCACAACTGAACATGAGGTAAGGCTTCACGGTACGTGTGAGTTGGTGGCTGCTCATGCTTTTAGGCCATTTATTGCCCCAAAAAGGAAATTGTGAAGTTACACTTAACTATTTCCTGCTTTGTGTTATATTGTGTGTGTCATATACCTTAAGAAATTTGGAATGCAATCCTGAAGAGAAGTGACTTTTTGGAAGTCATGTTCATTAATGGATGGATAATATTGAAATGTATTTGGAAGAAGTAATTTTGGAATATGTGGACATTATTTCTTTGGCTTTGAATGGGACCAGTGATGAACTGTCCTAAACAAACTGATTGAGCACAGTACTTTATATAAGTGTGGGTAACTCTCAGCTAACTGCTCGTTTCGTATCAGAAAGTCACGCTATAACACAATTTGATTGGAGTGTCCGCCTATGTTTACAAGTTGTCAGCAAAACTGCTTGGCTTATCAAGGCTTTGTTAGTGCCTTTAATGGACACATGGAATAGAACGGAATAGAATACAAGAAGGTCGGGCACAGTTGTGACTCATACCCTTCAACAATAATCTTTTTTTTGCAGCCTTTATGTTCATGCATATCAGCCCCATACAGTGAACAAAGTGCAGTATCCTGCTAACAGATTTTGTCTGAATGACCTGGTTTCATAAGATATTGATCCAGGTGCTGAACTTTCTGTGGATGGATGGATGGATAACTGAGTTTTACCATAATCCTAGTAATTAACCAATTTGATGCACAAAATCCTGTTTTATAATATGTTTATTAAATGCCTCTACATGTTTCGAGCACTACGTGCTATTCATCAGGAGGTCAAAATTTTATTATACAGCATCTGGTATCATCACATCTGTAGTGCTCGAAACATGTAGAGGCATTTAATAAACGTATTATAAAACAAGATTTTGTACATCAAGTTGGTTAATTACTAGGATTATACTGAGATGCACGGTCAGCAAAACATCAAAAAATTAGTTTTACCAGACCACTATTGTTCCATACTCTAAGCCTCCAGAAGAAGCTGTAAGACAGAATTTGGGAATTTTTCCCTGATAAGGATAGCACATACTGCAGTGTATATCAGCCATTTCCATCCATTTCCTCTGTGACTTCGTCTACATTCAGGCAGCACAGCGGGGGTAATAAAATGCCACTTTACGGACAGCACTTGGCCACAGACCCCTCCAGTTTTTCTCCTCTGCATGTGGCTGTAATTTTTCTGCCACCCAGCATGGAGCCAATCCATCACTATGGCGTGTGTGCAAGTCCATACATTTTGGTAGTGTTTGTTATGTCATGTGAATTGTTATCAGAATATCCCTCAGTATCTAGGAAAGATCAAGTGTTACTTCCTGTTTTCCACTGCTTCCTGTATATGTGTAATCATGTGGTGCATTGTGGTTTCTGTGCTCTTTCCTGGTCTGTAGGCAGATTATTATAGATGTAGGGGACATGCCACATTGTTTCATGCTTGATATTCGTGGCGACCAGTTTTTGCATTGTTTTTTGCATGAAGGATTGTAGACTAATAGGACAATATGCCTTAGCCTTTAACTGCCTCCAGGCTCTGGGTATATATTCCCCTTTGTATTGAAGCCTCAGTATGCATATGATTTTGATATCATGCAGCAGATTTTGACACACTATGAACTTCATGTTTTTTAGTTTCCAAAATAACAGTCTGGATTTCAATGTGTATAGCTTCCAAAACACATGTAGATTCTGCATTTCATGTGTCCCCAGCGATGAAAGTCACTTGCAGCTCTGGGTGTGGTACTAAATATACTCAAGTTATTTCAAATCTTGTGCGCTAGGACACGCAGGCCATGCCTGATTTTCAGGTTATGCTTTTCCTTTATGTCACTCTTTTGATACCTTGGTTTTTGAAATTGTCTCTAGGTTTTTAGAAAATTAGTGGATCCCAGCCATAGTGTGCACATATAATTCATCCATTAAGAAGAAACTGTGAAAACAACACACAGTCTTGTATGGTGTGTGTTGATTAAATGTTGTGCTCAAAATATTCAAAACTTTAACTTTCCTTAATTGTTGAAAGAATGTTCCAGAATGCATTTCATATAGCACTGTAAAATAAATGTGACATAAATGTAAAAGTTGGTGTTTTATTTGAAGAAGAGATTATGAAAAAAATCTTTTAAATAACACAGTTTTTGAAATGCATTGGATTTTTATTTAATGTATACAATACCATAAAAATAATTGTTCTTTATATCAGAATGTTTATCTTTTGTGTTTTTACCAGGGTACCCTGAATGAACAACTTCACATACACAGTGCTGAATGCAGATATTCCTGTGATATGCATAGGCGTGAGCATCCATTTTCCTGTGAAGTATGTAATAAGGCATTCAGTAAAAAGAGCAATCTGATAACACATCAACACATACACAGGGGTGAGCGCCCGTATAGTTGTGATGTGTGTAATAAGGCACTCAGTAATAAGAGCAATCTGATAACACATCTACGTGTACATAGTGGTGAACGACCATATAATTGTGATTTATGTAATAAGGCATTCAGTCATGGGAGCCATCTGATAACACATCAACGCATACACAGAGGTGAGCGACCATATAAGTGTGAAGTATGTAATAAGGCATTCATTCAACATAGCCAATTGGTAACACATCAACGCATACATAGTGGTGAACGCCCTTATACCTGTGAAGTATGCAATAAGGCATTCATTCAACATGGCCAACTGATAACACATAAACGCATACATAGTGGTGAGCGCCCTTATACCTGTGAAGTATGCAAGAAGGCATTCAGTAAAAAGAGCAATCTGATAACACATCAACACATACATAAGGGTGAGCGCCCTTATACTTGTGATGTGTGTAATAAGGCTTTCAATAATAAGAGCAATCTGATAACACATCAACGTGTACACAGTGGTGAGCGACCATATAATTGTGAAATATGTAATAGGGCATTCAGTCATCAGAGCTATATGATAACACATCAACGCATTCACAGTGGTGAGCGACCGTATAAGTGTGAAGTATGTAATAAGGCATTCATTCAACATAGCCAACTGATAACACATCTACGCATACATAGTGGTGAGCGCCCTTATACTTGTGATGTGTGTAATAGGGCATTCAGTGATAAGAGCAATCTGATAACACATCAACGCATACATAGTGGTTAGCGCCCTTATACTCTTGATGTATGTAATAAGGCATTCAGTCAAAAGACTAGTCTGAAGTCTGATAAAACATGAATGCCTACATAGGTGTCATCTTCCATATTCGTGTGAAATGTGTAATAAGGCATTCAGTGAACACGGTAATCTGATAAAACGTCAACACGTACATTTTGGTGAGCACCCTTATATCTGTGCAGTAGTGTCCAAAAGTTTCTGGCCTGACATACAAAAGCTGCGTCAAATGGAAAATGCTGCGGGGGATATATAGCACCATCTATGTTGAGGTTAATATATCAGTTTCAGGTGGCTACGTGCTCCAGTATGCTGGAGGCACTCGTACTAGTAGGACATGTTGCGCTGAGCTACTGCAATGTTGAAAGTTGAGTACCGCGCAGTAATCAAATTCCTCAGTAAAGAGGGGCTGGTGCCAGCTGCTATCAAACAGCGCTTAGATGGCGTTTATGGTGAGGCTTCTCCTTTGTATTCCACAGTAAAGGAATGGGCTAAACAGTTTTGCGTCGGGAGAGAGAGCGTTGAAGATGAGCCTCGTGAAGGCCGGCCCGTGGAGGTGGTAACTGAAGAAATCATCAGATGTATTGAAGAGGAACTACAGAGTGACAGGTGGCTAACTCTTAAGGAAATCTCAGTAAGACTGGAAATTCCTAAAACCACCGTCATTCGGATCATCCATGAACATCTTCACATGAAGAAAGTCATTGCAAGATGGGTGCCCAGACTTCTTTCTTGAATTCAGAAGGAGAACCTTTTGACGTGTTGTGAGAAGATTAGGGAATCAGTGGAATGGCGCAAACCAGGTGAAGCACCGCCAAGAAAGACCAAGGTCACTCAGTCCACCAAGAAGGTAATGGCAGCGATCTGGGATTGCTGAGGAATTTTGTTGATTGATTTCAAAGAAAGGAACACCAATGTGAATGCTGTGTATTATGCTTCACTTTTGCACAAATTATGCGACACTATCAAGGAGAAGAGGCGAGGAATTTTGAGCCGTGGAGTTTGTCTGCTCCATGACAATGCTGCAGTCCACATGGCGGCTGTTGCCAAGGCTGCAGTGAAGGAATTTGGCTTCGAGGAGATGAGCACCCACCCTACAGCCCAGATCTGGCACCCAGTGATTACTGCCTCTTCTCCAAACTAAAGAAAGATCTTTGGGGTAAGAAATTTGATAATGATGAGGTCAAAACTGCTGTGATGGAACATTTTGCAGATAAAGAACCAAGAGTTACTAGTTCACAGATGTGAAAAGTGTGTTGAAATAAAGGAAGACTATGTTGAAAAACAGGAAAGTTGTTTTATTTCTGTCACCTTAAAAAGTTGGCCAGGCCGGAAACTACATCATTCATCAACACGTGCTTACTTGTTTATGCCCATCTACTTGTGATGTGTGTATTAAGATATTCAGACTAAAGTGTTCTCTGGTAACACATCTACACATGCATAGTGTTGAGTGTGCTTGTAACTGATTAATGTTATTAGTCAGTCAGTGAACAAGGTAGTCTGATAAAACATAAACACATTTATTGTTGTGATTTTGCATATTCCTGAAATGCATGTAATCGTGCGTGTGTGTGTGTTGTGTGTGTTTGTGTATGTGCAAATTGTAAAGTAGGAAACACATCAAGGGATTTAGGAGAAATTGGTCGTCATTTAGAAATAGTGAATGGAGAAGACTACGTGTAAAGAAACCAGAAATTTTTGTTTGCCTTCACTCTTATTGCATAAAAGGTGCTGAACTGGATCATGTTAAACAAACATACCTCTTTGGAGATATATGTATTCATAAAAAATTTATTACAGTGGAATTTTAATCAATAGCATGTGAACAGATGACATAGTTACTGTTAGCTTATGTTAGTGTGATGGTGAGCTTTTGTACACATGGCAGTGAAGCTTAAGGTTGCATAACTTTAAACTGTTCAAAAGCATTTTACTATTGTCCAGCAGTTATTCAGAGAAAAATCTTAAGATTTTTACTTAGTATTGTAAAAAAAATGAATAATAACCTTATAAATTCTCAACAGCATTTAATGTAAATTCTTTCCTGAAATCAGACATAAAATTTTAAAATGATATTTTGTTTGTAAGAAGAAAAGACGTGTTTCTGTTTCCAATATTAAATTGGAATGAGTCCTATTCCTTATGGTTTAAGCAAGACAAATTAAAATTTACTACAAAGAATTAAATTCTCTTGAGAATGTGTGTGTCGTAAGTTATTTTCAGGAGTAGCAGGGGTGGCAGTGGTGTTGGCTGCAGCAGCAGCATCAGCGGGAGGAGGAGGTGAGGAGATGTAATATAGGCAGGTCTTGTTTTACAGCTTGGTTACATTCCTGGAGAACATCACACAAATTGAACTCAAAATTCCCATTTTAAACAGCCATTTTGTAGTAGTTAACAAACTCATCCTATATATTTTATGACTATACCACTAGTGGATATCAAGGAGTATATATGTATTGTATATATTTATATACAGTATACATAAATGTCTATACAAAATATTTAATTATGATGCATTACAAATGTGAGAGACTCACATCATATGTTTTTGGTACATTCCATTCCGATAGGACTGTGGTAGTCTTGCTACATAACATTTTCTTTTTTAGACCAATCCCTTTAAGTCTGCCAGCATTATCAGGAATTGTAAGTATGCTACTGTGTGCAAGCCTAACATTACAGTATATGTAACACTTCATTAACCCTTTTTTGAGTCGACTTATGTGCCAAATTTCTCTTCAGTACCAGTTGTCTTTTACCAATTTTCACTTGGATTACACTACAATATATAATATAATATATATATATATATATAAATTTGCATTACATATTTTTTTAATGGCCACTGTGTGTGTGATGTCATTTGTCTAAACATCACAGTGCACTTGTCAACCTTGCTTGCTATGTTGTATATTCAGCGGTTTACACCTACAAGTTCAGAGAATGTTACCATTGTATATGTAAAATTGTGTTGAGTAATAATTATCAGTCTAAAATCATGTGATTTTGCAATTTTTTGTAGACCATTGTCTGTAAATAATTTAAAATATTTTGCCGGCTGTATGTAATGAATAATGAATTTGTGAAGGTCAGATTTGAGCCAAAACTAGTACTGCTGCATGAAAAATTGTAAAAGAAGCTGCAGCAATGAAAATTTGAAGTTCTTCAGGTATCACCTGAGAGATCTGTGTAGTAAGTATGGTGATTTATGTTGTTGCTATATGAACAAGACAATTCTGTGTTCATAGAACAAAGTATCATAATGGATCTTATCTACAAACATATGCATATGGTTTATTCAGAATTAGATAAAGGTGTACTGTTGTTTGATAGTGTTTTGTAATTCTGTGTATACTTAAGGACTGATGAATCTCCATTGCTTTACATAATTTCTATCGTCAAATTGACATAGAAATTTGGTGCATGTCCTCCTCATTAGAGTTTTCAGCAGTGTACTGTGAAAAAAATGTGGCTCTCATTGACTTGTGTTTGCCAGTGTACAGTGTTTGAAATCCTTGTGAAGGAAATAGCAGCTCAAGTGCAGCAACTGTTATGTGTATGCATTTGTGCCAGTAGTATCAGAAGGTGGGGAACATGAAATAGAGATGAAGTTGAAGAATGTGCATAAACATATCAAAATATGATGCATGTAGCAAATAAAGTGACAGAGTTACATATAACTTGGGTAGATATGCTGACTGCACAACATTTTGCACTTTGGAGTGACTAAGAGCTTTCAATTTTGTTATATCTTTTTACTTTCTTGTTTCATTTGAGGAAATAAAAGTAACTGTAGCACTAAATGGGGCATACAATTCTGTGTCATTGAAGCCAAAATATTTATAAAGCAGGTTAAAATTGTTAGATGATGTATGTAAAAGTGGAGTCCAGGCTCTAGTTTCGTATTTTGTTCGGTCCTGATTGTAATTTATTGTATATATCACACCAGAATTATAGATTGGTGGTATGCTGGTCTTAGTTTCTGTTATATCTTATAATTGACTTTTATTATATATGGCCCTTATACTTGCATTTGAATAATTTTTATGGTGTTTGGTGAGAACAATCAAGGTATTCGTTATTTATGCTGAGTATCATGTGATAGTTATAGGTGCAATGCTTACACTTGACACTGAAATAAATGTTTTGGTAACATCGGCACAACACAGACTCGCCTGTATGTTCCAGGGTATGATGTGTGGTGGTGTCTGCATGCAGACTGCAGGGGTAAGGATTGTATGTGGGGTATTACACATTACAGGTGGATTTTGAGGTTTGTTTAGTCATTCTAACGAAGGCAGATATATATGAAATTACAAATTAAATAAACACAAAATTGGGGAAATACCCTGTGGTATTGTAGGGTTAGGACACCATGCCAGTATTTATGTAACTGAATGGCCATCTCCCTGGTATTTTGAAGCAGCTAGAGGTACAGTATGTCCATAACAGGTCATTTCAGTAGATTCATTGCAGCCATCAATTGCGACTGATTGTATGTTGGTACAGGACCTAGCTAATGGCTTCTGAAACTATGATATAGTTTCGATGGCATCCATGAAATGGTTCAGTGCTTGACGAAACATACTTGTACGATGTTCATGTGTGTACCATTGTCACTTAAACATTTGTACCAGTTAATTCTCTAATGATTGTTGAAAGATTCTGCTTTCTGACTGTTGAAAGGCTTTAATCTGTACTACCTTTTCAAGGGTGCTGTAAATATGAATGTACACGGGGTTATGGATGTTAGGCAGACAGAAATACATACAACAGAATCTCTAGTGCCTGAACCGAGTACCTTTGAGTTTTAAATGGTTATTGAAATGCTAAAAAGACACAAATCACCGCATATTGTTTAAATACCAGCAGAATTCATTAAAGCAGGGGGTAGAAGAAGTTGCTTATATCCATAAACTTTTTAGTTCTGTTTGGAATAAGGAGGATTTGCCAGGTAGTGGAAGGGGTCGATCAATGTATCTATCTATAAGAAGGTTAGTAAAACAGATTGTAGTAATTATAGTTCCATGTAATGTTAGTCAGCTGTTTACAAAATTTTATCTAGCATCCTTCTGTCAAGGTTTACTCAATATGCAGAGGAAATATTGGTGTGGATTTCGATGCAACAGGTCAACTACTGATCACATATTCTGCATTCGTCAAATACTTGAGCAAAAATGGGAAAACAATGAAGCAGTGCATCAGCTATTTTTAGACTTCACAAAGGCTGATAATTAAGTTAAGAGGGAGGTTTTGTATATTACTTCCACTAAGTTTCTCATCCCTTTGAAATTGGTAAGGCGATTAAAAATGTGTGTAAATGAAATGTATCACAGAGTCCAGGTAGGCAAACATTTGTCTGACATGTTTCGTAAGGAAATGGCTTGAAACAAGGTTATGTTTATCATTATTGCTTTTCAACTTTGCTTTATAGATTGCCATTAAGAGGTTTCAGGTAAATCTGGATGGCTTGAAATTAAATTATACACATCAGCTTATGGTTTATGTTGATGATGTTTATATATTGGGAGGAAGTGTACATACTATAAAGGAAAACACAGACACTTTAATAGTTGCTAGTAAGGATATTGGACTAGAAGTAAATGCTGATAAAACTAAGTACATGGTCATGCCTCCAGATCAGAATGCAGAACAAAGTCATAGTATAAAGATGGATAATAGTTCCTTTGGAAGGTGTTAGATGTAAAATATTAGGGAACAACATTAACGACTCAATATTGAATGCAGGAAGAAAATATGAGCAGACTGAAGTCAGGGAATGCTTGCTATCATTCAGTGCAGGAATTTTGTCTTCCAGTGTGCTATACAAAAATATACAGATTAAGATGTACAGAACTATAATTTTTCCTGTTGTTTTGTATGGGTGAGAAACATGGTCACTCACATTGAGGGAGGAATGTAGACTGAGGTTTTTTGAGAGCAGTGTGCTTAAGAGAATATTTGGGCATAAGAGGGATGATGTAACAGGGGAGTGGAGGAATCTACAGAACAAGGAGTTTAATGATCGGTACCCTCACAAAATATTATTCAGGTGATCAAATTGAGAAGAATGGGATGGGTGGGGCATGTAGCAGGTATGGGGGGAGAAGTGTATATGGGTTTTTGGTGATGAAACCTGAGGGGGTAGAGACCATTTGGAAGACCCAGACATAGATAGGAGGACAATTTTAAGATGGATCTTCAGGAAATCAGAGGGGGTTACATGGATTGGACTGATGTAGTCACTGGTTGGAAATCATCCAGACAAAGGATATGCGGGCAAGGAAGTCTGCAACATAAGTTTGTAAGTCTTAATCTTCTGGAGTTGAAAAGCAGTAGAGCTTTTTGATGCAATAGTATATTTTCCCTCATATATGTTATTATTTACATGTGTTTTTTTAATACACTTCATGTCATGTCACTGAATATAGCATCTGTGTAAGACACCTTCTTTGTATATCTCAAAATAGTGTATCGCCTTCAATTACACAATTAGTTTGGAAAGGTACGTAACAGTTTCTGTTTCTTTATAATTATTATGGTATTTCTGATACTGTCCTTGCTGCAGAGTGTAATATTCTGCAGTTAGATGCATATAGACAGGATCCTTGTTGGCTGTCCATTATACCCTTTCCATGCATAACTTTTGAAATATCCAATCTTCATGTGCTGTGCTCAATATTCTAATACGTAGCAGTGTTTTGTGCCTTTTGTTTAATATGTGTGAGAACAGTAGTGGAGTAAGATAGGTACTGTTTGCATCACGTTCTATTCTTTGTTGTCCTCTTATGATTATTACTATTGCTGCAGGGAGAAGAAAGGAAAAGAACAGAATATCACAGCTTGGCGTGTAATGTGAGGGGAGAAGATGGCATAGAAGGGTAACATATCCTGATATGTGACAAGATGATAACCATTATTTTTATTACCTGCATTCCTGTTTGGAGGGAGGGAGGAAGAAGTCATTGTGGATGTATCATACAGCAAGTTCTGTATAAGAGGGCCAAATGTCAGGATGTTATTATATGAGTCATTTTGAATAAACAAGTGGCGTCTCAGTATATATGTGATTGATATTGACTGTTCCCTTGCTGCAGGCAATTTGATGTACATAATGTGGCTGTAACTGAAGATTTTACAATTTGTATGTTGCATCACACTGTACAAATTGAAAAAGGTACATGTCAGATAATGGCACAAACGAAAGATGCCCATTAGACCTTAAGCTGTTATATGTTTTGTGTACTAGAACAGGACAGAACAAAGACAAGAGTTAAGTATTACCCTACTATGTGCACAACATTAAAGTATTTTCATATAATACTACAAAAGAAAGGCATCAATTTTTAGTGGTGTACTGAGTTATTTTAGTGAAAGTAGTTGTGTTCTAGTATGAAGGAAATTATTTGTTTTGATTAGACAGTATCAGTGAATGTCAGTGTTCAGTAATTTACCTTGATTACTGTTCAGATTGATCTCTGTTTTTCTGAATGCACAATTGTTTTTGTCTCAGAGAGAACTTATTTCCTTTCTGAAAATTTCATTATTTTCCCGTATGCAGTCAGCAGACTCCTTGATTTGGTCCAAGAGTTCATCTTCTACCTGTAATTTTTGCCAATAGGCCATGTCCTATTTATGTCCCCACCATAAGTATTCGAGGGGCATGAGATCTGGTGAGTTTGCAGGCCAAGCCTATGGACAAAAATGAGTATGAGATAAAAAAGGAGTAGTGTTTGCCAGAGATGGGAGTAAGTACAAAGGTGGTTCACAAGGACTGACATTATTGCACGGTATCTTGCAATATTAATGTGCTTTCAGCGATGTAATGCTTTGTGATGGGACGTTAGTACAGCATTTGTACTCAAAATGACTCGTGATGACATTGTAAATTCTCAACACCTTATACAGGATACCATGTTTGTGTTTTTATCTGTGTGTGAATGTGAATTGCTAAGGAGGTGATATTAGGGTTAAAGGTGGGACATATGTGAGAAAAGGTGAAATGAGACAGGTTGCCATGGTAACTGGGGATGTCATGTCTGGATTGCTGTGGTTACAATAGAACTTGTGAGAGAATGTCTTCTCTGTGAGTTAAACGGTTTTTAAAATCCAGACAATGTGTGTTTTGTGTAAGGTGTGAGCTGAGACTTAAGCAGTTGAGAACTGTGTTCTTCTGTGTTACTATGCAGCATTTAGTAGTAATTTCTTACTAGCATTTCGGTACAACTGATTGGTCCCATCTTGACTTTTGGATTCTTGACTCCAAAAGGTGGGACTGAAAGGTTGTCTCAAATCATTGGTAATAAATTACCACTTCTTGCTGCATAATAACCCAGAAGAGTGCAGTTCTCATATACTTTATGACAGAAGCCTGAAGTCATGCTTAAGAAACAGTTGTACATGGAGCACAACCAGATTGAAATTATGCCTGAATATAATGGCAGCCCATTATTTGTCAGGCACATAGCTTGTAGCTAAATAACACACTGAACTGTACAGTGCAAGTTAAAATCAGCTTAGTCATCGTGTCCCTTTTGCTTTCGTCCATTTTCAAATTACTTCTAGATTCATTTCTTCCTAAATGAGAAGTGATAGTTGTAAAAACAGTCTTTTACAAATATTACACATATATTCAGGATAAGACTGGCTCTAAAAGGGAAGCTGTGATAGTGTAGTTGGTGTGGTTGGTAGGCTGTGGCCTGAATAGATGAATGAGTAATTAAGGTTAGGTTCTTGGCAGGGTAAAGAGATTTTTCACTTCTACTGTGTTTCAAGACCAAATCTCTGGCCGAACCAGCCTCCTGTTCAGTTGGTACTCAGGGCATTTTCCCCAAGGGTACAACAGGTGGAATGTGAGGCTGACCCCACACACATACACACACATATTGCCAAGGCCCCTTTTAGTGCCAGGCTGCAGTGGCGTACCGAGGGGGGTGGTTTGGGGGGGGGGGTTCAAACACCCCCCCCCTCCCGAAATATCGTGCCAAACTCAACCTGATTTGAAAATTTAAAAATTGCTGAATTTAGGACACCAACACCCCAAGATGTTTGTTCGAAAAAAAATAATAAAATTCTAAAACTACCGTCGGTTCGCAATTGTTTTACTTAGCAATGACAAATAAATTGGTTGTCATCATAAATAGTCTTAAAGTAACAAAAATTAAGAAAATTTTACTATATGAAATGAAATTTCTTGTACCAAATTACAGCTGCCTCCAGAACCCTTGACTAGGGGGCTACCGCCCCCAGATCCCCGTTCTCTCTGTCCTCGTCCCTCAACTGAATGTGTTGAACCCCCCTGAACAAAATTCCTGGGTACGCCACTGCCAGGCTGTGTGGGTAAGTTGTGCTGAAAATCAGCAATCCTTAATATGTAATGAATGAGTCACCTGTTCCATTTGATAGCTAATGACATCTTGTGTAGGAGAAGGAAGGTTAACATTTATTTTCATGTGAGATATCCCCGTTGTGTTTGCGATAATCGATAGAATATATATAAATTTTCAGTCAAACATATCAATAAATTTAATCCCCAAAACTTATAAACACAACAAATTTTCAGCTACCAGTGTATAGAAATTAACATGCTCAGACTGTGGTAAGGTGTACATAGGACAAACAAAAAGAAATTTCTCCAAAGGTACAATGAACACAAGCGCGCCTTCAGAAATAATTGCCATTCTTCCAAATGTTGCACAACACTTAAATGAACATATGCATACTTTCGGTCCTATTATGCACATCTTATACTATCAGAAAAAAAACCCACACTTAAACACTCTAGAATGCTAGTTGAAGAATAAAAGACCAACTTGATGTCACTTGTTATTTTATTTCACGTCTTATGTGCTCAACATGTTTCGGACATTAATCTATCCATCATCAGGAGCTTGCGACTATTCTGTTGAATTACCACATTGGTCGTATTGTTCTTGGTTCAATGCGTGTTGGAGTTTCGGTGTGGTTGGGTTGGAGTGGTATCCGCGTTGCAGGCTGAAGCTGAGTTGTGCTTCAACCTGCAAACGGATACCACTCCAACCCTACCACACCGAAACTCCAACACACATCGAACCAAGAACAATACGACCAATGTGGCAATTCAACAGAATAGTCGCAAGGCCCTGATGGTGGATATATTAATGTCCGAAACATGATGAGCACATAAGTGAAATAAAATAGCAAGTGACATAAAGTTGGTCTTTTATTCTGCAACTATCGCAATGATGCACGGTCCAATAAACATAAGATTCACTCTAGAATGCTTTTACATCCACAAGGAAGCCGCAACTGATAACCAATTTAATGATATACGAACAGTTTTTCCCAACATAATCTTTGACGTCATTTTAAACGTCGAAATATAACTACCCCCTCCACACGTAACTCACCATACCATACCTCTCCCACCCGCCGTAGTATATCGGCAGGCCGCACCGTGGTTCAGCCAGTTGAGGATGGAAGCAGCACCATAGAGGACGTAGGGAGACAAATCAGACTGACCGTGAAACTTCTGAACACTTCTACAGTTCTGGAAAATACAGTGGAAAGCCGGAGATTTGCCATCGGCTGTTTTTATTCTGGTGGTCAATAGCAAGGTATTTATTTCCTTCAAACGAAATGTGTAGAAAATATTTAAATTAAGAATTTATTTTTTACAAAATGTTTAACGCTCTTTTTATCGTGAATTCATTTCATTAAAAACTTCTTAAATTTCGAGGCTAATGTCATGTCCAGTTGGTGGCCTGTTCTGTATAGAAGTGAACTGGTACACACCAGGGCACAGATTTCACACGTTTGTATTTGTCACTCGTTTTTAAGTGACGAAATGGCGTGCACCTCTTACATACTTACTTCCGCTTAATTTAAAGTAGTTGCGACCACAAACGCAAAGTTCGGTGGTCCGCCATTTAAATTCATTACTTGTAAGTTGAATTTTTAAGTTCAATTTAAAAGTCCATAACGATAGTAAAAAAAAACCTTCTTGCATCCAACCCGAATTACTTTTTGTACTAGAAACAGTGGCGCAGCCACATCACAAATTGTGCGTGCACTCGATTCTTCCCGTAGCTCCCAGAGTGAAGCAACCCACACACGTTAACACGCAAAATATCAAAACGATGCAGAAAGCGCTTTTTGTGCTATCACAGGAACACAAACACATATACACACAGTACACCGGGCTGTGGAATTCGCTCGGTTTCAACTGGCGCCCGGAGACGGCAAGCGGAATGTACCGAACATGTCGCTGTGGCTTCTGTTATCGTTCATGTTAGGTGGGTGGGATGAACATTGCGTCGTGTGAACGTGTCAGAATCTGCTCGCATGCTACGGACCGCTACGTAAGCCAACAATGCCAACTGCACTTTGGTCACTGTGGACAGCCTTGCGTTTGAAATTCGTTATGGCGTTACCAGATCAGGACCGCCTCTGTGGTCTAGTGGTCAGAGTTTCTGGCTACAGATACAGAGGTCCTGGGTTCGATCCCTGGCGCTACCAGATTTTCTGAGTAGTAGTGGGTCTGGAACGGGGTCCACTCTGCCTCGTGAGGTCAACTGAGGAGCTACTTGAATAAAAAAAGTAGCGGCTCCAGGTTCAGAAAACAGAGATTAATGGCCGTGGGGACCCATTGCGCTAACCACGTGACACCCCTCTATCCGCAAAAGTTGGCACTAACTTCGCCTACCGGCGGCGGACTAAAGTCACGGAGTTTAGTTTTAGTTACCAGATCAGCTGTAGATTGAATCTCAAGAGTAGGACGAAAAGTCGTACGCAACTTTCGGCCGAAAACTTTTTTGTTTGATGTCCTCAAATGTATTTCACCATGCATTTTTTTTTCAGGTATTTTAATAAATATATTTTCATTTAATCGTTTCGGGTTTTCATGGTCAGCATTAACCGAATTTCAGATTTCATATCTCAGCCAACTTTATTTAAATCCGTATTTTTTAAATGAAATTTGGAAAATAAGGGGAAGTTCTTCCATTTTTCATAACTCTTCTTTTTCAAAATTTATTAGGAATATGCGAAAGGAGGGTACCAGATTGTTTGTTAGGATATTCTGGATCAATTTCACCTTGCAATATAAAAGGAGGACCCTTAAATTTGAACGCTTAGTGACATAAAGGTCCTCAGACCTTACAGCGATGAACTGTGTGGTGATCTGATATTCTGAAGGAACTGTTTGTGTTTATATCGGCACAAGTCGGCACAGTGCAATGTCTGTCGACAAGATAATCCTCCACAATGATTTTTAAGCAATATTTAGGCCTGGCAAGCTGCAACTTTTCCAACTTGATACGTTACGCATTGCATTCTAAATTTACAGGAGTCGTGGGTGGGGGAACACAGTATTGTCTCAAATTTTCTTGCACTTTGAAGAGTTTCCTTTGACTCCACGAACAAACATTTGTTTGTTCTTTGCTGTAAGTTAGAAAAACAGACTGTATTACTGCATTTTTAAGCCTGGGTGTGATTACTATATATATATATATATATATATATATATATATATATATGTATTTCTGATGAACACAAGGCAACTTTCTTTTTATGCTTAAAACTTCATGGCTACTTCCGAGGCTTCTATGTTGATGATTTCTTCAAATAGAATTTTATTAGCGTATAGAAGAAAACCAACTAGATGCTACTGAATGCTTTATTGCACTTATAGTCTGCTCAACATGTTTCGGGCACTTATATGCCCATCAGCAGGAGCTCGAGACTATACTTGCGTTATTGCCGCATATGGTGTGTAGTGCCTTGGTTGCTGGTGGTCGGTTGTTAGGAGCAGAGCAGCAGGCTATGCGTCTGGAATGAGGGAAATTGTGTAAAATTGTCGCACAATTTCCCTCATTCCGGACGCATAGCCTGCTGCTCTGCTCCTAACAGCCGACCACCAGCAACCAAGACATTACACACCATACGCGGCAATAACACAAGTATAGTCCCGAGCTCCTGATGATGGGCATACAAATGCCCGAAACATGTTGAGCAGATTATAAGTGCAATAAAGCATTCAGTAGCATCTAGTTGGTTTTCTTCTCTACGCTTATATAACGATGCACGAACAAACTTACATCAAATTCAGAATTTTATCAATCAAACGAAACGATATTAGTTCCGTTAAATCTTCATGATATTGTTCCTTCATTAAATCACAATTTACACAGTTAATGAATATTATACTTCGTGTGTGTTCTTGAAATTTTACATTTAAATTTTGTTGTGCTGAGCGGTGAGTGTTTGTGAATAATGCATGGGAAGAAAGTCTGTCGGTTGGTCGCCGGTGGCCATCCTGGCATTTTGAGTTGCTCCTCTGTGCAGACAAAACAAGATTGTCCTAGTGTCCTCCCAAATCCACGGATACCAGCAATCTACAGTTTTCTTCTCAGATAGCAAGGGTAGAGCAAGTGAACGTACGGTGAAGAGGAGTGATGCGTACAGGGTTCTGGTGGGGAGACCTGAAGGAAATATACCACTTGGAAGATGTAGGCGTAGATGGAAGGATAATATTAAAACGGGTCTTTAACAGATAGTATGTGGACGTGAACGGGATTGATCTGGTTGAGGGTAGCGAAAAATAACGGACTCTTTTAACACTGTAATGAACCTTGGATTGCAAAAAATTCGGGGAAGTTTTTGACTCGCTGAGGAACTGTTAGCTTCTCAAAAAGTACTGCAGCTGTAATTACTTTATTAGTGATTGGAATAACGTCGACAGCTGGCATGAGAATGTACTTGCTGAGTTACCGCTACATTAACTCGTTCTGTTCCAAACACTATGTTACCTACCTGGCAAGTTTAGTGTTACCAACAATATTCTATCTTCACTTAACAATATTGTCAATTAACAATATCTGGTCACACGGAATTTCAGCCATAAATGGTGAAACGCAATGGGTCAAGAATTGTGTACATAATGTATTATGGTCACGCCTAGAGAGTAACGGTCTATTGACTGTATCTTACAATATTACGTTATTAGGCAGTTATTTTACTTTGTGGTCCCATTGCCTTTATTTGTATGTGAGTGAAGCAAAACGATGTTACATTTTGCAGCCGATACGTATTTACTTATATCCTGCAAATACAGTATTTTAACTGCTGTACGCCGACGTTGCAGCTGTTAATGGGGGGCATGTTG
>Ga0123355_10003923_pt1 | contig 21524 bp, 22 predicted proteins | sample TergutEmb28metaG_3_FD_89872 | JGI IMG/M metagenome (GOLD analysis project Ga0123355, IMG submission 89872) | Embiratermes neotenicus P1 segment gut microbial communities from Petit-Saut dam, French Guiana - Emb289 P1 | ecosystem: Host-associated > Arthropoda: Insects > Digestive system > Gut ...
CGAGTTTTTTCACGGGACATTTAAATTTACGTACTATACCAGAAATGCTTTAGAGCGTTTAGAGGGGGAGGGGACTTTTAAATTCCGAGCGCTTTGGAGCGTTAGGGAGGGGAAAGGGTTAATTTTTAAATTTTTGGATAGCATACTGGAAGACAAAAGATTCTGCACCGAACGATAGCAAGCATTTCCTGATTTCAATGTGCTCTTAATTTCTTCCCGAATAGAATTTTGATTTATTAAACTTGTTCCCAAATATCTGAACTCTTCCAGCCTTTCAAAGGAACTATTATCTATCTTCAACTGTGACTTCGTCCTGCAGTCTGATCTTGAGACATGACCATGTACTTAGTTTTATCAGCACCGTCTCCTTACTAGCCACTACCAAAGCTTCTTCATTTTCCTTTTAGTATGTATGCTTCTTCCCAATATATTGATATGATCAATATAAACCAGAAACTGGTGTGTACCATTTAATTTCAAGTCCTCCTGTTTTACTTGTTCCCTCCTAATGACATACTCTAAAGCAAAGTAGAAAAGCAATGGCGATAAGAGTACCTCCTTGTTTCCAACCACTCCTAATGGGAAATGTGTCACACAAATTCTTGCCTGGACTCTGATTAACAATCCAGTCAGACACATTTTTATTAGCCTTACCAGTTTCATGGGGATACAAAACTCAATTAGAATATTATATAATACTTCCCTCCTAACTGAATCATAAGCTTTCAAGTCTATAAAGAGCTGATGTACTGCTTCATTGTATTCCCATTTTTTCTCCAAAATTTGACAAATGCAGAATATATGATCAGTAGTTGACCAGTTGCATTGAAATCCACACTGATGATCCCCAATAATTTCATCTACATGTGGAGTTAACCTTCAGAACAGGCTGTTGGATAAAATTTTGATGTAGTTGGCAAAAGTGATATGCTTCTGTAATTACTACTATCTGTTTTATTGCCCTTCTTATAGACAGGTACAATGATCGACTCCTTCTACTCCTCAGGTAATTCCTCCTTATTCCAAATAGAAATAATAAGTTCATGAATCTCTGCTAGTATTTGATCAATACCTGGTGATTTGTCACTCAATCTCAAAGGCACTTGGCTCAGGCACTAGTGGTTCTGCTGCATGTATTTCCGTCTGCCTAGATCACTAACCACATGTACATTGAACAGATGAGAGACATGGTTCCTCTACCTAGCCAAAATACTGTTGGAGTCTGCAACCAATTCACCTTTCTCATCCTTAAGGATATTAGTTCTAGGCTGGTAACCCTTCTTGAAAGTCACTGATGCCCTATACAAGTCCCTAATATTTTTGATCTTACTGTCAGCTTCAAGGTCCTCAATTTTAGCTTTCATTTGTGCCTTCTTTTTGTTCCTGAAATGTCTGCTGGCATCATGTCTTACAAGGTTCAGATTATCTACATTGTTTTGGCTTGGATCCTGTACCCACTGCAGTTTAGCCTGCTTCCTTTGGTGAAAAAATGTAAACATTCTTCATGAAACCATGGTGTATGCCGCTTCAATTCATGCAGACCTAGTCTCTCTTTAGCTGAGGTTTTCACAGTCTCTTTAATGTTCTCTCAAGCCCTATTTATGTCCTCGTCATCACTTAAGTTCTCCAAAGCTGCAAACCTGTTTGAAATCTTAATCTGATACTGTTTCCTAACCTCCAGCTCATTTAGCTTCCTCAGATTAAATCTTTCCCCATCAAACTTCTATGCTACCTGTTTACTTACTGCCAATCTTTCTCTAATTTTTCAACCACCAGACAGTGATCACTATCACAATCAGCTCCCCTGAAACTTCGTACATCCAGTATGCTCGAATGCCATTTACTATCTATCAACATGCGATCAGTCTGGTCGTGAGTCTTCCCATCATGACAGGTCCAGGTGTACTTATGAATGTTTCGGTATGGGAATATCGTGCTCTTCACAACCACATTTTTTGATATGGCAAAATTTACTATTCTAACCCAATTACCATTACTATCCTTATGTAGACTCGCATTCCCAATTGTCGGTTTGAAAATATTCTTTCTCCACACTTTTGCATTAAAATCCCCTAATACAATTTTCATATGGTACTTAGGAAACTGATCAAAAACCTGCTCTAATTCCTCGTAAAAACTGTCTAATGAATCATCACTTTTCTCCTCGCTTGGTGCATGCACATTTAGAATATTAAAGAAAAATTTTGAACTCATTCTACTCAACCAAAAAAGAACCTGAATGAAACAGTATGCTTAGTCATCATAGCCAAGGGATTAATTATAAGGATGAAAATCTGTATTCTACCACTGTGCAACTCACCTCAACCAGACGTGATATTTGTTCGCTAATGCTTTTTTTGAAGTATGAGATGTATGTGTCAACATCCATCTTGTATGGAGGAATGTAAAATGGCTGTCTTGAGCATGTCCTTTTCACCTTGTGAACTTTCATAGCCTGTTCGTAATTGCTCCTGTCACAGTCAAATGGATTAATGTTTCTTTCTTGGTCCTCTGATTCTTTCTTTTTAACATCCCCACTACTGTTACAATTAATCACGGAAGTGACATCACTTAAAAGTGTGTCACTTAATGGAGAAGGCACATTATCAACTGCACCAAAAACAGATGCACACTTTTCGACACCCAAGTTCTCAATCTCTTCTTGTCTTAAGGCACTATTATTATTCTCTTCAGAGCAGTCTTCATTAACTTCAGGTTTGTCATTGCTTCTTTCCTTAGTATCCTTTTTCCAATTATGTGACATATTTAAACTGTGATGTATTCTGCTAACCAAGGATGACTCCTGTACATGGGACACAGCTGACTCCATATCATCTGGATCAGTAGGTTTTGTTGTCTTGACAACATTGGCTGGTGAAGATGGCGCAGAAAGATATTCACAGCTTTCAGACTTCTTTGTAGACTCAGTAATTTGAATGGTGTCACCATTTGCCATAAGAGTCTTTCTGTGGGTGGCTTCTGATTTCAATGACTCAGGAACATGTTGCACTTCCGGTACTGTCCCCAATTCATCCTTCTGATTATCATCCAAACCCGAGATAGGTGGCTTCTGTGTATTTACAACAAATGAATCATTTGTGGGACGTATCTTCTCAGTTGCTTTTATTTCTACATTTGGTCTTAAGCTCCTCCTCGCTGATGGCTGTACAACACGTCTGGGTAAAGACAGGGAATCCTGAGATGCAGAGTCAACTTCATTCTCAGGGAAGTCAGTGACAGAACTGGAACATGGTAACACTGACAAAGAACCTGAATTCAGAGTACTCTGACTCTGAGGCATGTCACCTTCATCTGGAAGGAGAATAGGAACATTTGTGGCTGCAGCATGCTGACTAGGTACCACAGACACCATCGGTTCGGCATGCACCTGGGGTAATATGGCTCCAATAGCAGATTTATCTTCTTCTTCACTTACTGCACCCTCTGATTCATGAGGAGAAGACCCAGCCATTTTTTCACTATCACCATTAGGACCTGAGTCTGATCCAAATGATGATTTGTCTGTTGCACATACCTAGAATGAGCAACATAACCTTACCATTTACAAATACAACCACACTTGTAACCATTTATTGCTAAATAAAATGGAAAGAATCATGAATACAAACAAATAAGAATGGAAAATACACATATTATGCTTATGTGTACCACCTATAGTAAAAATCTATCATACCCAGGGGTGGAAAAATTCAATAACTTTTTATTACCCATCAGAGGTACCAGGAATACACAATGGTTACTGAGAGCTGTCACATTATCAGTGCACTAGAAGCAGAACTGTTCTCATCTTCATGGTGAATTCATAAAGACTGCCTAAATCTTACACCTTGAAGAAGTAGTGGTCTATACTACTTTGTGGTAGACGAAGAGTATGAAATACTTATGTTGACAGCTTGGAGAAATAATATAAACTTTGGTACTGACAGCTGCAATAACCATGATGTTTTCAATTTTCAATTCCAAATGCCACAGTAAATCTTTCCTCTGTTGGGTGGATAAGTAACTAATTATTCATGCAATGATTATATTTTCATCAGTTCTATTTCTCTTGGTTGTCCCATTATTCCACTGATGGATTCACATGCATCACACATCAGTCATGGCTCAAGCACATTCTTACTTACATAACACATTTGTTGTAGCCATTACAAGTGGAATTACAAGTCACCGAATATCATTATTGAAATACCATTAGTAATGCAGAAACATACTACTGGGGGGGGATCCTATCCAATACTGACCCCAGCACTCACACTAGGAATTACATGATAAATACCTTCAAGAAAAATGGGCTTGATCTGTTCAACCCCTCAAGATGTTCTACCACCATCCCAGCTACAACAAGCCTGTTTCTGATGCAAAGAAATAAAATAATTCACAGTAAAAAGTTTCTACCCAGAAAAATACACTGCCAATGATCACAGTGAAATCCACTGCAGATGCACCAAAAAAGACAATGAGCGACTGGACTGGAAAGTGCCTTACTCCTCATGATGAGCCTATAAAATCAACCTGACAGCATCATTAAAGTCAAAATAACTTACTCCTGCACGTTAGTAAAATAAGACCATAAATAAGGTAGCCACAGATTGGAAATGTAGTGTGTGCAGTACAGTCTAACCTAACATAACCTACCAAAGAAACCAAACTGCAATGCCAGTGTCCATTTTCTTTACTGTCCCTACAGTACAAGTTCAAGTACACCCAGAGTTCCTGGTTGCATTTTTTATCAATACAGTAGAAGAAACGGAGACAGGATTCAGGTGGCATGGCTAGTGTGGCCAGAGTCAGATTGGGTCATGAGGTCTTTCCAAGCAGAAAGAGGTATGCAAATCAACAGCAACAATGGTGAGTGGAGTACAACATGTATAGAATGTGATCCTGAAAACTATACTGAAATAACTCTGATAATATGGCAGAACCTGCTTTGCAGTGGTGTTAGAGATTCACATGCACAAGTTCATATACTGACTTCAATAGTCACATGCTGGCTTGCAATAAATTATACATACATATGTACACATTTACACTGTAAATGTTAAAATACTGTGATATTCCTAAACGGCCATACCAGTGTAATCACTCTTCTGCATTCCACGGGAAAGTTCTCCAAGTTCCAAAAGGAGAACATCACAATGTAGATTTTCATCCTGCTTCTTGACATAGCGATACTACAAGTGACTTAGCATCACTACTCCCAAGTCCAGCATGGTTTGCAGTGATGACCCATATTGTTTAAAATAATGACATCTATTTGATCAATCAAGACCAAGACAAAAACAAAGAGATGGTCTCTCGTTTGCCATACCTGACTTTGTTTTTTCAATGATTGTATGTGCTAAGCTATCCTGAAGACCTAAGCAGCACAGTGAAAATGGTATGATAAGTCATAACTTTATCTCAGAGAAACAAGCTGGACCCATCAGCTACAGTGGTGTCAACTATTCAGACATATGAACAAAGAAAAGTGTCCTGGCTCTTAGTACCTTATCATGTACTGTACCCACCTTCAGATGCTTAGAAAGTGGTTTTCACGCATAACTGCTACAGTATCTGATTAGGAACTAAAGCTTCTTTGGAATTCAAATGCTTTTAAATTTGTAAAACTATTTTCCTCCCTCCTTTGGGTGGGATTTGATAATGTCCAGTTGCTTTTCCATTTTTCAATTTACTTACTGCCATCTCCATGTCTACACCATTTGGTGGTTCAACATATGGTTCTGCAATTTGTACGGACACTGTCCAATCTTCTCCACCGCCACTGTACATTCCATCTTGCCATGCAAAGTGCCTCTCATAATATTCAGACCACCTCTGCAGAACTTTCTCTCTGTTGCTTACTATGTCACCTTCCTTATCTCTAATCAGTAATGTTTGCAGTCTGAATCCTTTTCTTACACTAATCTCACTTCTTGATAAAATTTATTTGCTTCACTCTTATTACAAGCAATATCTATTTGCTCCAGCTATGATTTAAACAATGCTCACTGCTTGTGTCTAAATATTTCACATGCTTCTTTTCTTTTAGCTGTATAATCTTGTTCATATTGTCTGGTATTTCTGTTAATCATTTTGTTGTAAGCTCTCTTTTTATCTGCTAACATTATTTGACATTCTTTATCAAACCAACTTTTTCTTTGTGGCCTTTCTTCTTTTCTTACCATTTTTCCAGCTGCTTCACTGATTCCTTTTTTGTAATTTGTTCCATGTTTCATTTTTATCTTCCACTTCTTCTATCTGAGTATTTTGTACACTGGATGTTACCTCCTCATTGAATTCTTCTTTTACTTCTTTCTTATTTATAATTTCAAAGCAAGGCATTCCAGTTGTATTTTTCTCTATTAATTAAATAACATAATAAAATATAGTCTAATACAAGTTTCTATTAAATATTTTATAAATTTACAGCTTTCAGCTACGTTTTGGCTTTTTGGAGCCATTTTCAGACTGATTCTTGGGGGGGGGGAGCGCATGTGTGCATGTACCCACACATATTGCAATGCCATAAAAGATGAGATCTCGTTTACAATAAGAAGTTGTTAAAATATGAGATACAATAAAACATAAGGATATATAAGTATATTAAATCTTTAAAATGTATAAAATATGATACAAACAGAGCTGTTGTGGTTTTTAGGCTGTTCTGATCTGAGGAAACTTTTGGGTGTTGAAAGTAAGTCTTCTTGGTGAATTTATGTAATCTGTAACAATAAATGTTTCATAAGGATGTGGAAGAATATTACTACATTATACATGGATGGTGTGTATATTATTATCGTACTTACATTTTAGGTATGGGTGTTGAATTTTTATTGCATATTTTACATATTGTGTAGTATTGTAGTATGCAGTATTATAATGAGAGCATGCAGCAACCAACACACCATCTATATATAAATGTCAGTACCATAATTACATACAATATAATAATATATTTCTCATGTTAAATAAAAATTTATATCGTTACAGATTGTTGCATTTAACAAGAAAATACAACGCACTGCTTGTATAATACATACCTTCACATACTCCATACTACAATACTACATGATATGAAAAATACTCCAAAAAACCAACACCTACACCTAAAATGTAAGTATGATAATAATATACACACCACCCATGTATAATATAGTAATATTTTTCCACATCCATATGAGATAACATAAATTCACCAAGAAGACATACTTGCAACAGCCAGAAGTTTCCTCAGATCAAAGCAGCCTAAAAATCACAACAGCCCTGTTTATATCATATTTTATACATTTTAAAGATTTAATGTATTTATATATCCTTATGCTTTATTGTATCTCATATTTTAACAACTTCTTATTATAAATGAGATCTCGTCTTTTATGGCATTTGAAAAAAACACACACCCCCACACACATCCAAGCATGCACACCCCCCCCCCCCCCCACCCCCCAGATTCAGCCTGAAGATGGCTCTACAAAGCCGCAACATGTAACTCAAAGCTGTAAATTCATAAAATATTTAAAAGAAAGTTGTATTAGACTATATTTTATTACATTATTTAATAAAATCTTTCTTAGTTACTTTATCAATACCCCATTTCTTTATTTCACTTTTCTTAGTCCTCTTACTTCTCTCATTTTTCCATCTAATTTTGGCCCTCATTACAAAATGATCTGATTTTATTTCAACAACTCTCACACTTCTCACATCACAAATATCTAATATATCTTCTGGCCACCAATATATAATCTCTGAAATTCAAACATACGTAACTCAGGTGTAAACAATGTCTCAATGAAATGACAGCCAACTTGTGGTGCCTGTGCTGTGGATGAACTGACCATCATATTTTGAAATGTCCTCACTCAATGTGTGAAATGTCACACTAACCCTATGTAGCCAAATTCTTGTGATAGACCTCTACCAAATTATGATCACTACAGCACTATAATCACAACCCAAGTCTACTGTATACAGCAGTCTCAAAACGACAACAAAGTTCATATTAAAATGGAGTTGGAAGAGTCACCTCAACAAACTGCAAGGCCTGCCTTGCTTGCTCCTGACGGCCCTCCTCTTCAGCCTTTGCAGTGTCCTGAGATATCTTGATTACTGCCCACAGGTTCTGTTTATCATGTGAAGTCATTCCATCTTCCAACATTCCCAGGTCTGAAAATAACATAAAGTAAATGAAAATTGTGTTATAAAAAAGTCCGAAAATATGCAGATAACATAGAATATTAACACACAACTTATCCAGCAACAATGCATAACTGAAGATTTCTGAAGTACATAAACAGTCTCACTTTGTCTACCCAATAAGCATACACTGATTAAACAGGTTCTGCAACATACATTGTTCTCACAGTAGTGCTGATGAATATTTCAATCTTCACATACATATGATGGCAAGTGGACTGATATATGGGTACCAATGTCTTGGAGAAGCTTGATACCTCCACCCTCCAGGCAGTCAAAGGTGTAGTACCTATATATATCAATCTGCATGGTATCGTATCCCATAACCTTTATTAGTAAATAATACTTGTTCACATTAACTCTAATAGTCTGGTAAAATACCATGCTCCTGCGACACATCGGAACCTTACTAGTGATAAAAATGTGTTGACATGGAATAATCCATACTAACAAACTGTACTGACATGAATATATAGTATAAGTTTCAAGTACATAAATAAGAACAATAGATAATAATTATATAATAGTATCCAATACACTCTTATTTAATTACAGGAAAACCCTATCTAATGATATTAAAAATTATTCCACTAAAAGTATCTACAAGTACTATATATTATACATAAGAAAGCAACACAATTATGTTTTAAAAAATATTAAAAACCTCCACAATTTGTAAATAGTTACTAATTAGTGCTAATTTTATTAGTGATTACTACAATAAACATCAACTATGTAAATGGATATTCATAATTACACAGCACGTCTTACCATCACACAAGAAATCAAGCAAGGAAAGACAACCACATATTAAAAAAAAAAAAATTGAATTATACCCAATTACAAATGATGATTTATAAGATTAAAGCAAAGAAAAAAAATACAAAAATAAACCAATAAGCAGCCACAAATATACATATTTTATTACTACATCAGGTACTAAGCTACATGTTTCAGCTTACAAGAGTCATCATCATGCTTCATACATGAAATAAAAGTTTAACATCTGTAATATTAAAATATGTACAAATATACTTCAGTCAAGATCTCGAACCTAGTACATCAGTCCATGTCTAATGTCAGAACTGTGACCGCAACAACACGTAAGTATTAAGTAGGCTTGAAGTAGCTGAATATAAAGATAAAATGTACAATAAAATTCGCAGACATGGATGTGTGATCACATTAAGACCAGAACTGTATGCAGTATATAATAATGGCTGACAAAGTTGATGTACATCATATAGCTTGAAGTAACAGCATATATAGAATAAATATCTGGTAAACTCATACACAAGGGACTATGGTATAGTCTCCATACATACTTACTTCTTACTTACGTATTCCATGGAGCAGAGTCCTTCTTGAGAAACTAACAGGTTCTACATATGTAAGCTAGTCAATAAATTCCCCACATTTTATGGAACCCAACAGCACCTGACCACATTTACAAGAGCCTACCACTTCTGCGTACCCTGACAGATCAATCCATTCCATGCTCCCCATACCACTTCCTGAAGATCCATATTATTAGTACTATCCTCCCATCTATTCCTGGGTCTTCCACAAAAACCCTCTTATGCACCTCTCCTCTTCCCCATATGTGCTACATGCCCAGCTGATCTCACTCTTTTCAAATTGAGCATCTGAATAATATTTGGTGAGAAATACAGATCGTTAAGCTCCTCATTATGTAGTCTTCTCCTGTTACCTTGTCCATCTTAGGCCCAAATATTCTCCTCAGCACCCTATTCTCTCTCCCATTGTGAGTGACCAAGTTTCACACCCATACAAAACAACAGGCAAATTATAGTTCTGTATATCTTAATCTTTATATTTTTGGATAGCAAACTGGAAGACAAAAGATTCTGCCCCGAACAATAGATAGGATTCCCCTGACTTCAACCTGCTCTTAATTTCTTCCTGAACAAAATTTTCTTTCTTTAAGGTTGCTCACAAATATTTAAATTGTTCCAAACTTTGAAAGGAAGTATTATCAAACTTTATATTCTGATGTCCTCCTGCATTCTGATCTTGACACATGTACACATACTTAGTTTTATCAGTAGTTACTTCTAGTCCTATCTCCTTATTGGCAACTACAAAAGTTTCCAAGTTTTTCTTTATAGTATGTACGCTTCTTCCCAATAGATTATCATCATCAGCATTAACTATAAGCTGATGTCTACCATTTAATTTCAAGCCATCCTGATGTACCTGAACCCTCTTAATGGCACTCTAAAGCAAAGCTGAAAAGCAATGGTGACAGAGCAGCTACATGTTTCAATACATTCTTATTTGGAAACATGTCAGACAAATGTCTGTCAACCTAGACTCTGCTATAGGTTTCATTTAGACACATTTTTGTTAGTCTAACCAGTTCCATGGCGATACCAAACTCAATGCGAATATTATTTAAGACCTCCCACCCAACTGAATCACAGGTTCTCTTGAAGTCTATAAATAGCTGATGCACTGCTTCATTGTATTCCCATCTCTTCTCATGTGTTTAACAAATGCAGAATACATGATCTGTTGTTGACCTATTGCATCAAAATCCACATTGATGACCCTCAATAAGTTCCTCTGCATATGGAGTTAACTTTGACAGCAGGATGTAAGATAAAATTTTGTATGTCCTTGACAAAAGTGATATGCCTCTATAATTACTTCAATCTATTCTATCAGCATTCTTATAAACAGGCACAATAACTGACTCCTTCCACTGCTCAGGCAATTTTGCCTTATTCCAGAGAGAATTAATAAGTTTATGCATCTCTGGGTGAAATGTCCTACCCCCTGCTATAAACAATTCTGCTGGGATCTGATCAATACCTGGTGATTTGTCTTTTCACCTTTTCAATAACCAAATCAACCTCAGCGGCACTTGGCTCAGGCATTAGTGGCTCTGCTATATGTATTTCTGTCCGCATAACATCATTAACCACCTTGCCAAAACACTGTGGGAGTGTAACAAAGTCATCCTTCTGTAAACAGCAGTTCGGGTTCGAACCCAGAACACATCGATTATGAGATTTAGTTACTTATTTTGGCTTACAAACTGGGGTAGATGTGTACAAACTCTGACTTTAGAGATTAGGGGGGAGAAGGTAGCTTAGGAAGGATGGTGATGCCATATTGCTTCAAAACGGAGGGACACGTCGCAGTGTTTCTTCGTGATATCCCTTCTTGCAGTCACAATTCATCCAAGGCAAAGCTACATTGTAACTCGCCCCAAGCTGGGGTCGCTGAACTTAAATTACAGTATTCTGCTGTGTCTCTTGGTTTAGCCAGTTAGATTTAAACTTTTAAAAAGTAAAATTTGGCCAAATGGGGAATGCAAAATCCATGTTTTGGCCAATGAGAGTATTTCAGCATCAGGAGGGATAATTTCTTTCTAGGTCAGGATAAGTAAGTGAGCTAGAATGCAGGGAATCTTTTTGGTAACTGAAGATTAAGAACCAACTAGATGCTACTTATTGTTTTATTATACTTCTGATAGGCTCAACATGTTTCGGGCACTGCTATGCCCATCATCAGGAGCTCACGACTATAGTGCTGATTACCACGTGGGCCGTCTGTTTTCTATAAAGATGGATGAGGTGGCATTAATGTAATGTATGGTCTTTGTGGTGTGTGTTACGTGCAAAGTTTTTTAGTTTTTTGTTGAGTGGTCATAGCTAATAACATGTTTTTGTTATTTTAATAGTTATAATTTTTGTGTGTGTAGTAGCAGTAGAGTGGGTGGGTGTAATCACATATGGTGAGTTTCTTTAAGAAGGGTAGTAGACATGTGAATCAATGTATTGTTAGTGTATTAATTGGTGTTGTGAAGCAGAAATGTACATACTTTGGGTTGCTGTTGGTGGTTAGTTAGGTGCAGGCAGGCTGGATAAGTGTCCAGGCTGCAGACTATAGCATGACTGGTCCTTTCATGCAGTATGTATGGGGTGAACGACCGTTTGAAATAGCGGGTTTAGTTCGCCTGGGTATTGTTCCAGAATTAGCTTGCTTTCTTAGTGGGGGGTAAATTAAAAAACTTCGCATGTAACACACACCACAAAGACCATACTAATGTATGGTCTTTGTGGTGGCCACCTCATCCATCTTTACAGAAACCGGACGGCCCACGTGGTAATCAGCACTATAGTTGTGAACCCCTGATGACGGGCACAGCAGTGCCCAAAACATGTTGAGCCTATCAAAAGTATAATAAAACAATAAGTAGCATCAATGTGGTTCTTAATCTTCAGTTACCACAATGATGCACAGTCCAATACACATCAAATCTTTTTGGTACTTTGGAGTCAGGAGAACAGGTCGGATCGTCTAACATCATTATCATTAATAGCATCACCATCATCATCATCATTTATTCACATCATATAAATCTGAGTTTACACAGAAACCACTGGATATAGAATTGGTCCAGATAAAATATAAGACAGTAGATAAGATTAGTTACAAAATAGTAATATACAAAATATACTCATGTAGAACAAATAAGAACTAGTTACAATATAAGATACAATATAAAATGATAAAACATATTTAAGTTGGAATAAAACATACTATAGACACCAAACAGACATATAATGAGAACCATGTTATAATTGCTTATGATTATTTAAGTCAAAATATTCCTGCAATGAATAAAATGGATGAAAATAAAAATTATGGTCCTTTTGAACTGTTTATCATTACTGGTGCCTTTATTTGAAAGGGAAGACTATTAAAGAACCTTAAGCCCATATAAAAGTTTCCCTTTAGAAATGTCAATAACCTAGGAAATGGCAAATGCAGATCAATACTGTGTCTGGTATTATTCATATGACCTTCTGTATGCTTTGTACTGATTAAGCCTCCCATAAATCCAAACCCTCGTCCATACCTTGGGGTATTGTAGATTCGTACTCTACTCTACCCTGGGTCACGTGGGAGGCGGTAACAGTTACGGAGGTTATACCCGGATAAGGGTTGCCACCACACATGCTGGCTAATGGAGCTCTGGTCTATCCAAGGTAAGGTGGAAGGTATCATGCTGAGGGCTGCAAGGCACTGGGGTACAGAAAGCAGTGTCGTTAACGATCCCCTTGGGGAAGCAGGCTGCACCCCATTGTATGCTGTGCTTCCATCTGCATGCGGCCCCGTGAACAGTGACCTTATGTTTTTCCCCACATGTAGGAGGGCTCCTTTTTGGGGACTCTGGCAGACATACATGAATAAATAGGCCAGTGGCTCCGGTGAAGGAGTATCCCTGTCCATGGAGACCCTGTTAGTGAACAGGGAGGGGGTTCCCTTACCGGGGACTGAGGGAAAGATGAATTTTCAGGGGATGGGACGTCAAAGGTTCCGTGGATGGGTGTCTCCATAGGGGTCCCATTGGGGAACCTGGGGAGGGGGTCTGTTTATGGGGGACTGTGATAGTAGGAGGAGGGCTCTGGAAATGGAGCATCTCTCTTTTTGGGAGCTCTGTAAGGGGAACCTGGAGGTGTAAAAGAAGGCTCTGGAGATGGGCACCTCTTTCCATGGTGGTCTGACAGAGGGCTCATATGCCGGGGGCTTATGTGTGGAATAAGGTTCTGGGATGGGTGTCTCTCCATATAGGGGCCCCGTTGGGGGACCTGGGGAGGGGAGACCATCTAGTGGGAACTTTGAGAGATGGATGAAGGGGGCTCTAGGAATGGGGCATCTCCCTCTGAAGAGGCTCACTGAAGAGGGCCTCCAGGCCTCCATTACTGGGTACCCTGGGTTATGAAAGGAAGGCTCTGGGGATGGGCATCTCTCTTCATGGGGCCCAGTTGGGCAACCTGCAGTGGGCTTGTCTACCAGGGACTTTGAGAGATGACTGAAAGGGCTCTGGAGGTGGGGCATTTCTATGGGAGCTCTGTCAAGGGAACTTGGAGGGAGGGCCCCCTTGCTGGGGACCCTGGTGGGTAGGTAGAAAAGGCTCTGGAGATGGGCATCTCTTTCCATAGGGGCCCCGCTGGGGAACCTGTAAGGGGGATCATCTACCAGGGACTTTGAGAGATGGATGAAGGAGGTTCTAGGAATGGAGCAGTTCTCTCTGAACAGGCTCAGTGCAGAGGGCCTTTGGGGAGGGCTCCTTTACTGGGGACCCTAAAAGATATGTTACGAAAGGCTCTGGATACGGGCACCTCTCTCCATAGAGGCCCCTTTATGTCTGAGGGGAACCTGCAATCAGGAGGGGGGGTTCATATACCAGGGACTTTGAATGATGAATGAAGGAGGGCTCTGGGAATGGGGCAGCTCTCTCTGAGGGGACTCCCTGAGAGGGACCTGGAGGAAGGGCTCCTTTACTGGGGACCCTAAAAGATATGTTAAAGAGACATAACAAGAGAGACATAAAAATGCCCTGTTAAGTGGATACCTCTCTCCATAGGGGCCCCATTTGGGAACCTGGAGGGGATTTGCTTGCCGGGACTTTTTGAGAGAAAAGGTTAGTATATCTGGGTTCCTTTCTTGGACCCAGAGGACATTAAGATTTTAAGTCTGGGGGCCATCTGGAGTTTTGGTAAAGGGACAGGGCTCTCCTGAGGTGATATCAGTTTATGGGACACAAAGAGGTCATCTATAAGGCCTAGGTGCATTAGGACACTAAGGGCTCGAACCCAATGCATATCTATCTGAACTGATTAATATTTTGAACTACACACATAATATAGATAGTAAATATTCAGATTGAAAAGGAAGTATTTTTAGTTTTTTTAAATAATCTCTGCATGAATCTCTATTTCTAATATCAGTGATAATTCTTATGATCCTCTTTTGAAGTCAAAAAATGTCTGTACTGTATGAAGAGTTTCCCTAGAAGATTAAGCCATAACTCATTAATGAGTGAAAGTAGGCATGGTATACCGTAATTAATGTGTCAGTCGACATTAAAGGTTTGATAGTTCTTATCGCATAACAGGCCCTATTTAATTTAGTAATTACTTGGTTTAGGTGGGTATTCCAAAGTAACATATTTTCTATAGTTATACAAAGGAATTTAGTATGAAGGGTACTAGTACTTAACTTGTTGTGGTATCCAATTTCTATGTCCAAAATGGGGGCATTTCTGGTTTTAAAAGAGTAAAGTGTGTTTTTTCCAACATTTAGTGATACCAAGTTCATGTTAAACCGTTAAAGTGGTTGTTTGAAAGTCTCAATCATGTTTTATTTTAATCTATCAGATTGGAAGTTGTTATAAATACACTTGTGTCATCGGCAACGAGTATGGGCATAGGTTTGTTGTTTAACATAACAGGTAGGTTATTAATGTAAATTAGAGAAGGCAGGGGTCCAAGGATGGAGCCTTGAGGAACACCTTTTGAATTTATACCCCGCTTAGAACATATGTTATGATTTGAGATTTTACAGTTCCTTACTACACACTGATATCTTCCTGTTAAATATGATTGGATTAACCCTTTGACGCCTGACAACCACTATAGGGGTCGTAACGCACCGCTAACCTCTAAACGTTGCATTTTATATATTTATTCTACAAATATAGGTACTGAATATTTTAAATATGGTATATATTCTCCATTTCCTTCTCTTCAAAATGCAGTTTGTTTCATAATTCTAACATATTTGGTTCCTGTTTTATTCACATTTTATATACAGTGTGTGCTAAAATTAAAAAAATAATTCCGGCATCAAACGGTTAAAGTACACACTGAACCAGTAATTCCATAATATTGTAATTTGGATAGTAATATGTTGTGGTCTACACAATTAAATGCTTCTTCCAGATGGCAGAATATTCCATATTGTAAGTTTATTATTCAAAGTATTTAAAACGTCATTTAATAATATGAATATGGCCTTGTCACTAGAAGAGTTTGATTTAAAACCGAACTGTTCCCTTGACAAAAAGTTATTAATAGTAGAATGTTGCAGAAGTCTTGTGATATTAATTTTTAAAAATTTTGGAGGAGGTATTGATCTACAGTTAGTCATTATATGTTTATCACCATTCTTACAGATTGGTTTTATATCAGAATATTTAAGATACTCAGGAAACATTTCTGAAAATAAAGACTGGTTACCTATCTTGGCTAATGGTGAACTAATGAAAGGAGAATTTTCCTTTATAATTTTTACTGAAATTTCATCACATCCATATGAAGTAGAAGATTTTAAATACTTAATGACTCTTTCTATTTCATATCTGCTTGTACAGTTAAATTTAATCTGTGGGAACGGTTGTTTGGATGCATTTGATAAATATGTGATAGGGGGAATATTGCTATTAGAATTCTGTATACTATGATTTTTTTAATTTTATCAGCTACTGATAAGAAATGATTATTGAAAGAATCCGAAATGAGTTGGGGATTATCAATTAATTTACCATTGACACTAATTGTGGTTATACCTTCATTGGTGTTAGTCCTAACTGTTTCAGTTTTTACAATTTTCCAAGCTGATGAGATATTATTATTAGAATTACAAAGTAATTTATAATAATAGGAACATTTAGCTTTAGTAATGTTTTTTGACAGTGATTTACAGAGGATTTTGTAACAATTTTTATGTTAGTATCATTATTGCCTTTGCTTAGTAAATACAGACCCCTTCTGGGATGACAGTGCATTTTTATACTGGGAGTAATCCATTCTCTGCTGCTAATTCTGCTTTTAGGTGACTTTAAATGAAAGGAAGTATAGAATAGCCTTAAGTAGGTATTTAAAAAAAGAATTAAATAAAATATTCACACTTTTGTCTTCAAACATATTATCCCAAATTTCTAAACTTAGATTTAGTTTAAATTACAAAATAGAAAGTGTGTCTAATTTCTTTGTATCCCACAACAAATCTGATACTCCATAACTGATATATTTATGCATGAAGGTATCGGGAGATGTTTTATTACATTCCATAGGCATAAAAGAAGACTGTGAATTTCAAATTAGTTAATAAAAAAATCTCACATGCAAATTTAAAACTTAAATGATGTACATATCACTTTCACTTGCCATGCTCAACCATAAATGTCAGCATAGTGCATTAAATTCATGACATCACTCCTTTACTGACCAATAATCACCAAAAATCAGTGACACGTGCTTCTTTGGGACACAATGGTGAAGTGAATGCTGCCACTGGGATACCTCCATGTAACATTCCCACTAAAGGTAAGATCTCATCTAGCCAAATCTGAGCTGCCCCACACAACTGAGATGAACAGTAACACTTCTCATCCTTTACTATATAAGTTCTAAGTCAGTAACCCTTCTTAAAGTCACAGATGCTCCATATTTTTGATCAAGCTAGTTGTTTCACGTTCATCAATTTTAGCTTTCAGATATTTCTTGTGTTCCTAAAATGCCTACAAGCTTCACATCTTACATGTTTCGATTATCTACACTGCTATGGTTTGGATTGTGTAACCATTGCATTGCACCCTGCTTCCTTTGATTTAAAAATTGTAAACATTTTTCATCAAACCATGGTTTATGCTGCTTCAATTCATACAGGCCTAAGACTCTCTGTAGCTGATGTTTTGATATTATCTTTATTGTTCTCCCAAGCCCTATTTAAGTCCTCACTATCATTTAAGTACACCAAAGCTGCTAACCTATTATGGTCTAGTCTACAATAACATAAAATACATAGAAATAAATACAATATATAAAAAAATAAAAGTCTATAATAACACAATATAAAATACACACAGTTGTATTTGACAATTATTGGTTTCTTTTTGTTACTACAACATAACAGGGATGAAGCACCTAACAAACAAAATGAACAATAAAGTAAACGTTATTGTAAGGAATGGAGGTCTCACTCCCAGCCAATTGACACATGATAGTTTGCATTTAATCAATTAAGCCATTTTGTATTTTAATAGATTAGCCTGATGATGACTGCTTAAGTATATGGCATTAGAGTTAATGTGAATGAGATTTACTAAAAAAAATTGGGCTGGGCACTTCATTAATACAGATAACACAATATGATGTCAAACATCAAAGGTGATATCCCAGAAGACAGGTATCTTCGTAACTTTCAAGCAACTAATAGCACTAGCTAGAATCTGATGAAAACTGATTTTGCTCTTACTGTACAATTTGATTAGAACCCTTCAAGGAAACAAAAATGTGTACATAATGACATCATTTTATTATAACAGTAATACTTACAATAAATAACCATTTACCATCACAATCACTTACCAATTCACTGTTAAATTCTGATACAGAGACATACATTCCAAACCAAAACAATAGTTAATATTAAGATAATAACAACAAAGCATGTTTCCTCATGACTTGAGCCAGTAAACAGCTGGATTATGGCATTCTATATTTGGACAAGACCAAGCGAACAACAGAAATTTCTTAATGTCAAGACAAGTCTTGAGGCTGAGAAATTTTAACCACAGGTATACACGACAGTAGCAATGCAAGCTAACGCAAGGTGAATTTATAATTAAATTTAATATTCTGAGATTCAATCATGCCAGTAATATCAGCTCAATTTATCAAACTTTGTTCCACGATTACAGGACTCACTGGACATAAATTAATTTAGGGAGGGAGAAAATTTTATTGTAACAAATTCCATGATCTCAAATATACTTTGAAGATGACACTTTGGGGGTTGCTGGTTTCAGTCTGCAGATGCTATTAATAAGGATGTCATGGGATCATTACACTGTCTTGACAATGATAATATACTGCTACAGGTAACTGATTTGCCTGAATGACAGGAACAGTGTGAGTGCATCAAACTACGCAATGGATTTACTGAGAAGGAGGCAGATGCAAGTAAGTTGTGATGTGTGAGATCTGGGGTTCTCACAGTGGTGTTAATGAAGTGTCAAGTCTTCTTGGATGCTATGCTATATCAAGTGGTAAAAAGACCTGACATAAAATATCAGTAACAATTTACCAGATGAGGCAACTTAACATTCCTGAAAACATCAGTCTTCATGTTCTGATGTATAATTTCTAGTAATTAATTTTATCAATACCATTAATTTATCACAGAAGGGAAACTTCTAAAACATTCCTCATAACACATGCTCCAAATAAAATCTAAATCCTTATCTATCACATTTTGAACAGTTCAGTTTTGAGGTAAATAAAAACCATTCTGTAACAAAGGGGGACACAACATATTACAGCACATAAATCGACATGGAAGAGAAGTTTTGGAAAAACACTGAAGAGAAAACACATAACCATGGCCTAATATCTGACAGCACTATGACAAAGCTGTAACAACATCCACTAAAATCATCTTGGGCAATCAGCCATGTTACATCTGCACAAACAACAATGTGCTGAAGAAGTGCTCTGCTGCAAAACACTCATTTTTAACTGAATTTTGATGTGACTGATCATCCAACGGGATTTTGACAAATATACTTGCCATGAAAGCTTAAAATCTTGTAACTGAATGTCACTAAAAACATTACTTTTATACTAACACTAACCTTGAAGGTACTGGCTAATAGCCTCTTCTGACTCTTCTGGGCGGCTTGTCCCACTCATAATGCTCTGTTAGTATTTATGGCAACCTGGAACAGATGGCTGCAGTCACAGCCTGTCAAAGGTGGCTAAAGATCTGGCTCTCTAACATGCAAACAAAAACCCAAATGCCTTACTATTTCAAAACACTGGGCTCATCTGATCACAAAGCCACACAACAGCAGACATTGTCTTGACCAGGATGGCTTGGCTGTGAATACCGTAAGCTAATGGCTAACTTTTACATGTCTACTCAGAATAATTACTGGGTCAGCAGAATTCAAATGCAAGGTCACTTTCTTCTAGGACAAAGTTTTAAGACCACTTACCACAATGTACAATATGTGTAGACTACTGTCTTATGGTGTAGGACAAATTGTACTTTGGAAAACTCTTAAAGGGACCTATCTACCAAATTACAAGGCATCACATTTCAGAAGACAGTAATATTCAAAGTTATGATGCTAATTATGAATGGTGGCTTGGGAGGACTGTCACAGACCCGAACTGCTACTTTACACCTTTACAATATCGTGACAGGTATGTGCGCATCCAGAGCTTGTACAATGTTGTGATGTATTCATTAACATGAACGTAAAGAACCAGCCGATTTGAAACCAATAGTTTTATACACATATATATATATATAAAGAGAAGCCAGGGTAGTGTACATAAAGTGACCAGGCTACAGACTGCACAATTTGGGATTCGACTCCTGGAAGGGGCAAGACATTCTCCTCTTCTCAAAAATGCCCAGAACGGGTCTGGGACCCAGTCAGCCTCCCATTCAACAAGTGCCAGGGGTTCTTTCCCATACGGTAAAGCAACTTGGACATAATGTACCTCACTCCCATCTCACACCAAAGTCAAGAATGAGTGGAGATGTATCTCTATTCCCCCTAGAAGCCTCATAGTGTGGACAGGGAACCATTTTAAACTTCTGCACAGAACTTCGGTCCTGTGACAGGTTGAGTTGAATAACTTCATTTTAGATGGACCCTGTAAAGCAATGATTGAACTATATGCACCACAAGCTTTAATATTCAGAAACTGAATGTCTGATTGTTTCTATAATTCTTGGAATAAAAAAATATTTCTGCATACAGTTTCAATGGACAGGTTATCTTTGTGTGGCATGTTTTCTGTGGGATAGGAAATCAAATTGTAAATATTATTTAGATCAATTATGCTTCACAGGATTCAGTGTTAACCTAGAAATCCCTTTTTCAGGAACCTAACAACCGGGACACTCAAGAACATTTACGTGGCATGGTGGGATATGAGATAAAATTTTTAATCTCCAGTGCTATGAAAACAGCTGAGCAGTTTATTAATTTACTAAAATGAGGTAACTCAAATAAAAAATTATCAGACAGATACAAAAAATTACAAAAAAAAATCACTTCAACTCTGACACTTATTCACTTACTGAATTTTCTATATAAATATATCTGTTGTCTATCTTTCCCAGTCTCAGTCCAGACACTGTATTCACTAATCTACATACCTCTCTCATCCTCTCCTACTCCTTTCTGTCTGTGGCCGGTTGATTGATGTCTTACTGTTACACTTGTTTTCTGCCACAAAGAAGTCATTAACTCAGTAGGCACGTCATAAATATGTTTACGCTTTTGAAAAACGCTGTATATTTGGCATCCTGAACTGAATTTTATGGAATGGGTTGACACAACTCTTACTATACATTGTTTTGGAACCACGATACAAAACACGGCTTTTTTTTTTTTTTTTTTTAAATTTTTTTTTAAAATGGCACTTATTTTTAAATATTAAATTTTTTAAAAAAAACTTTCAAGACCCTTAAAAAAAAAAAAAAATAAA
>Ga0123355_10003924_pt1 | contig 21524 bp, 14 predicted proteins | sample TergutEmb28metaG_3_FD_89872 | JGI IMG/M metagenome (GOLD analysis project Ga0123355, IMG submission 89872) | Embiratermes neotenicus P1 segment gut microbial communities from Petit-Saut dam, French Guiana - Emb289 P1 | ecosystem: Host-associated > Arthropoda: Insects > Digestive system > Gut ...
CCGGTGGCAGTTCAGATAGTTCATTTATTTCTGGAGTAACCCGAGATAAATCAGCAGTCATATCCATCGGCATGGAGAATTCTGCTGAAAGTGCGTCAAAGTCAGATACTCGTGAAATCATATTGGGATCGAAATAATACGGCTCAATCTCAGGCAGCGCTACAGTGTGAAAAGATTCGCTGAGCATCTGCGAAGATATCGCCGTATCAAAGTGGTGTGGATCTATTTCAAATGTTTCGCCCATGTCTGGAGGTGCTGCAAAAGCTGTTGTTAGCGGAAGTGTTATTGCAATGATGAGGATTAGGGGCATTACTTTTGTCAAAAACTTTGGCATAAGAGGTACGCTCCTTTATCAAAAATAGGGCAATATTCCGAATAAAGAAATAGTATAATTGCAGTTTATAGATTGAGTCAAGTTATTTATTGACAAAATTAGGTAAAAATTCAAATATGGATTCCGCAACTGCGTGCGGAATGACTGGGGTGGGAGACTTGAGAGTTGAGAATGAACGTCGGGTGCTGATAGAAGCTTTAAGTATGCGATGGCAATTCCCCTCCGGCGGAGGGGTGGCAGGCGAAGCCTGACGGGGTGGTAAAACAAGACCAGAAAAAGAGAAATTGAAAACAGAGAGAGGGTGTGAAAGGCAAACGCCCAACTCTCCTCTCTCAATTCTCAACTCCAAATTTATTTGTAACTTGTGCTTTGCCTCTCGCCCACCTTGACAGCCTGAGCTATTTTCTTATATTATTGACCAAAGGGGTGAAGCTGTTGAGCATAAAATCAAAACTGCTAAAGAAACTCCAAGAGTGCGAAGACGATTTTGTCTCTGGCGCAGCTCTTGCCAACGAGCTTTTGGTCAGCCGCGCAGCGATATGGAAAGCCGTGGAATCCCTTAGGGCAGAAGGATATGGTATATTAGCGGTTACGAACAAAGGATATCAGCTACAGTGTAGCGGTGATATTCTTTCGGGTGACGGGATAGCCGGATATATAAAGACACCAGATGTTTTTAAAGTGGAAGTTTTAAAAAAAGTTACATCCACAAACTCCTTGCTGCGTGAAATGGCTGCCCGAGGCGAGTCGGAGGGATATGTTCTTGCAGCAGAAGAACAGACCGAGGGAAAGGGCAGAATAGGCAAGAAATTTCACTCGCCGGCGAGACATGGTGTTTACTTTAGCCTGCTTTTGCGACCGGGATCAAAAACTAAAGATGCCACCCTTATCACATCGGCGGCGGCAGTTGCTGTTGCCCGGGCGATTGAATCTGTTTTTGGAGTCAATACCGGCATAAAGTGGGTCAATGACCTTTTTGTAGGAGACAAAAAAGTTTGCGGTATATTGACCGAAGCATCTTTTGACATGGAAAGCGGTCTGGTGGAAAGCGCTGTTTTGGGCATTGGAATCAACATAACAAGTCCTGAAACCGGTTTCCCCGACGATATCCGAGATGTTGCGACGGCAGTAACAGACAGAAATACCGGGATGTCTCACGAGAGATGCAAACTCATCGCCGCAACACTGGACAACTTCTGGGAATTTTACCAAAATTTAGAAAAACGTGCATTTCTGAATGAATACAGACTGCGTTCGATTATTTTGAATAAAGCAATAAATGTTATTTCGCAAGACGGGCAAAGACATGCTGTAGCGCTTGCAATTGACGATGATTGCAGGTTGTTGGTTCGTTATGACACTGGGGAGACAGCGGCTTTGGGCTCGGGCGAAGTGAGTATACGGAGCATTGAGAGCGAAACATAAATTATTGGATAAATGATTATGGAAAACAAATCACTAGAAACAAGTGTTCGATTCCTCAAAGGCGTCGGCCAAGCTCGGGAAAAATTCATGTCAAAACTTGGTATTGAAACGCTGAGAGATTTGGTTAGCTTTTTCCCACGGGCTTATGAGGACAGAACGCAGTTTAAGAAAACAAATAGCTTAATAATCGGCGAAACGGTTTGTGTCCGAGCTATGGCGGCTGCAACACCTCAGCTTTCACATATCCGGAAAGGTTTGGATATTGTCAAGCTGCGTGCGGTCGATGAGGTTGGGGCATTAGAATTGACATTTTTCAATCAGAGCTTTGTGAAAGATGCAATCAAACCCGGAGAGACTTATATATTTTATGGCAAAGTTGAAGGCAGTCTCACACGTCCTGCGATGATAAACCCATTATTTGACCGTGACGATGCGAGACAGGAGCATGGGTCATTTATCTCTGCAAAAGAGGGCATGGATGCCCCCACAAATTCTACCAAAACTGCGGTCACAGGCCGGATAATGCCTATCTATCCATTGACGGCTGGGTTGTCACAGAAAATAGTATTTACTGCAGTGCGCAATGCCCTGGATCAATGTGGGGATGAGCTGCCAGATGTCTTGCCTGTCAGTGTTGCACGGAAGTACGAGCTTTGCAAGGTGCGATATGCCTATGAAAACATTCATTGCCCCGATGATTATAAAGCGCTTGAAATTGCTCGAAAAAGGCTCATTTTTGAAGAATTATTTGTGCTTATCGCAGCGATGAAACTATTGCGTGAGGGCCGCAGTGAGAAAACCGGAAGAAGCCTGACACAGCCCAATTGGAAAGAATTTTTTGGAGCGCTCACGTTCACACCCACGAATGCGCAAAAGCGAGCAATTGACGAAGCAGCACGAGACATGGTCTCCGACAGCGTGATGAACAGATTGATTCAGGGCGATGTTGGATCGGGAAAGACACTTGTTGCGGCTGCGTGCTGTTTTATGACATGCCGCTCCGGTTGCCAGGCTGCATTTATGGCTCCGACTGAGATACTTGCAAGGCAACATTATGTTTCCCTGGTTCAACTATTGGAGCCAATGGGAATAAGGATAGGATTTCTTACAGGAAGCTTAACAGCAAAGCAAAAACGAGATGTTTACGGAAAATTGAGCCTCGGTGAAATAGACCTCATCATAGGCACTCATGCTCTGATTTCAGAAAGTGTAAATTTTAGGGATCTTGCGCTTGTAATCACTGATGAACAACATAGATTTGGGGTGAATCAGCGGTCAATGCTGACTGAAAAAGGCGACAGCCCCCACGTTTTGGTTATGTCGGCGACACCGATTCCGCGGACACTGGCGCTTATTATCTATGGAGACCTTGATGTTTCTGTAATAGATGAGTTGCCGCCCGGCCGACAGACAATTGAAACATATGTTGTCGGAGAGCAGCACCGAAAGCGCATATATGACTTTGTCAGAAAACTGGTTGGAGCAGGTCGGCAGGTATATATTATTTGTCCTATGGTCGAAGAGCGTGAAGCGCAGCAAGAGGGAAGTTCCGTTGTTTTTGCAAAAGAGGGTGGGGTTACGCCTACATCTACTGGAAACAACCCGACGTCTTTATTGAAATCAGCGCGAGAATATTATGAAGAGCTAAAAAAAGATATATTTCCGGATTTGCGCGTAGCGCTTGTGCACGGCAAAATGCCGACAAAAGAAAAGGATGCGGCAATGTCGGCATTTACAAATGGTGCAGCGGATGTGTTGGTAGCGACTACCGTTGTTGAGGTAGGCGTAGATGTTTCTAACGCAGCGCTGATAATTATAGAAAATGCGGACAGATTCGGGCTTTCCCAACTGCATCAGCTCAGAGGGCGTGTCGGCAGAGGCGAATTTGAATCATATTGTGTATTATTTCGCGGTGCAGGCTCGGAAAACTCCAGAGAGCGTCTGGAAATTATGCGCACTACCAATGATGGATTCAAGATAGCCGAAGAAGATTTGAAACAACGCGGGCCCGGTGACTTTTTTGGTTCTCGGCAGCATGGTCTGCCGGATATGAAAATAGCAAATCTCGCATCGGATATGTTTGTTCTTCAACAAGCACAAAAAGCGGCCGATGAGGTGCTGAGCTTAGATCCGATGCTCGAAGCGGTTGAAAACAGGCCGCTTGCCAGGCAAATTTCCAGGGTTTTTGAAATTAATGCGGATCGGTTGAACTAACCCGTATACATGTAGGGCGCGGCGACCCGACGCGCCGTGAGATTGCAATCACGGCAAGGCGGCGTGTCGGAGTCACCACGCCCTACAGCGTAAAATACTCATCCATCGTCCGATGTGAATTGCAAAACGCATGAGATTACCAAATTTGCACATAAGTTGATCTGAAATACCTCTGAGTTGCATTTACTTTGCCATAGACATATGTTATCATTTACGAGATTAAAATTAGGAGGACATAGATGAAAAATAGAGTACTGAGAAGCTTAGGCGCGTTATTGCTGGTCGTTATATTGGCGCTCATGCCCATGACGACAGTTCTTGCAGCGTCTGTGGATGTACGACAAAGCCCGGACGAACTCATAGCACAGGCTCAAGCGCCGATAACCAGAGGCGAGTTTGCCATGCTTATTGAAAGCATATTTGCATTTGAAGTTCCTGAAAATGCAGAAAACTTCCTTGATGTTCCGGCAAACCATCCATATGCCGCAGAAATTCTGGCAGTAAGAGCGGCAGGTTATATGGTTGGGAACAGCACCGGAAACTTCTTCCCGGATAGAGTCATTTCCGGACCGGAAGCTGCAGCAATGTTAGGCAACATGTTAAGTTTTGACGGTTCGCTTGTTCCGCAAGTAAGCTTGTCAATTCCAACATGGGCTATTGCCTCAGCATCGGTATTGATTGACCTGACGATGGTAGAAGCAGATCTGATCGAAAGACAGAGCCTGACCGTGGGTGAAGCGCTAGAGTTTATAAACGCAATTGCGATTGCAAGACTCATTCCAGAGGGCACCCCTTACGCGCTTGTTCAAACGAATCCACGTGACAATTTCTTTTCATATATAAACAGGCAGTTTCTTGCCACAGGACTATTCAATCCCGGCGAAATTATCGCCTCATCCTTTGGCAACACAGAGCTCGAAGTAAGGCAACAACAGCAGGTGATTCTGACAGAAATACTTGCAAACACGAATCATGCTGTTGGGTCGGATGGTTGGAGAATCCAGGAACTGTATACTTTGTTTATGGATGAATACGCAAGAGTAGCATCAATATCAAGACTACAGCCATACTTTGATGCGATAAATGCGGCAGAGTCAATAGACGAACTGCTGGAAGTGGCCAGAAGATATGCGACATATTTCAACCTGATGCCATACTATAGCCTGAGTTTCATTCGTGATGCAAGGGTTGATGCAACGCAGTGGGCAGCCATTGTTTCTGCAGCCCCACTTGGACTGGGATCAAGAGATTTTTATGCCGATGACGAGTCTCTTGCCGGTATTCATGCTGCATATATAGCATATATCGCAGCGTTGCTTGCCTATATTGGTGAAACGGAAAATCTGGAAGAAAGAGCTTTAGCTGTTTTTCAAATTGAGCAGGCTCGTGCCACCAGAATGCGGCCAATGGAATATCTGGTTAACCCACAGACTACTTTTGTGGAAACAACTTGGGATATAGTTATGGATGCCACAAGCACAACAAGAAGCCTGGAGTTTAACGAGGATTTCTTGAGGCTTGCACAAGGTATGAATGTATACAGCCCTGATTTGGAATACATTAGATTTATCGAGAGCTTATATGTTGAAGAGAACCTTGAAGTTCTGAGGGATGCAGCACTGCTAGAAGCACTATTGCCCTTTTTGCCAGTACTGGGCGACGATGCTCAGGCATTATCGGCAGGCCTGCATGAGGCGATTTTCGGTGCAGTTGGCGGTGAAGGCATGACCTTGGAAGAACGTGCGCAACAGTTTGTAACCTCGATGATGTGGAGAACCTTCTCGCGCATGTACTACCAGAGGTTCAGCTCACAAGAAATAAAGGACGATGTTTCTGAAATGGTTGAAGAAATCAGAGACACCATGCGTGAGCGAATTGCAAATCTGACATGGATGAGCGAAGAGACAATAGCGACAGCTATAGAAAAATTGGATGCAGTGCAGGCCTTTGTGGCTTTCCCTGATGAGCCAATTGCAGAGATAGCTTTTGAAATTCAATCGCACGCCGACGGTGGATGTTTGGTTGAAATGATGTTGCAACTTGCCGAACTCAACCAGGAGCTGTCTCTTGAAACACTTTCCGGCCCTGCAAACGTGAATCTGTGGGAATCTATGCCAACCTCAATTGTCAACGCATTCTACTCTGGCATGGACAATGCAATATTTATTCCTGCGGGAATTCTGAATTATCCATTTTATGACCCCAATGCCACGCGTGAGCAGAATCTTGGTGCGATTGGAGCGGTCATAGCACATGAGTTTACACACGCTTTTGACCCCGGTGGTTCACAGTTTGATAAAGATGGCACGCTCAGAAATTGGTGGACAGAAGATGACTTTTTGGCATTCAATGCGCTGAATACACAAATGGTGGAAACAATTTCGGCAATAGAATTTGTCGGGATTAACCTCAATGGGGCTTTTTCTGCTGGCGAGGCAATAGCCGATTTGGGTGCAATGGCTGCTGTTTTGGATGTTGTCGCGGCAATGCCTGATGGGGATTTGTCATTGGCAATGGAATCATGGGCAAGAATGTGGGCGGCGCGCATGTCGCCTGAGGTTGCCACATTCATCATTTTCAATTCGCCGCACTTGCCGATGAAGCTGAGGGTTAACTTCATTCTCGCTCAGCTGGATGAGTTTTATGAAGTATTTGGAATAGTCGAAGGCGATGGGATGTACATACCTGCTGAGCAGCGACTGAGTATCTGGTAGGAATATACCTGACAGAGCTCGCCCGGAGTTGTTGCTCTTGAAGGCGACCGAAAAACAAAAAAATACCATCATTGCAAACCACATCTGCAATGATGGTATTTTTAACTGTGTTGAGAGGGGAGTCAGCTTACTGTATAAACGCCCCTGACCAAGACCCTGACTAAGTCAGCCGTTGCTCTGACACCATTACCCTCAATGGTGACAAGATACATGTTGTTTGTCACTAAGGCAGAAGCGGATGACAATGTGCTACCTGCGGTATAGTTAACAAGCGCAGGCTCTGACGAACCAAAAGCCGTTGCAGTGCCAACGCGAAGCATGATTTCAGTCCCTACAGAAGCAATCAACGTCTGATCTCTTCTCAGGGTCACAACATGAAACCTATCAGCTGTGCCGGTTGCCGCCTGACCCGAACCACTGGCTTGAAGTTGTGCCTCAAGCTCGGAAATACGTGCCTCAAACCTTTGAATCATTTGTTGCTCAGTGCTTCTGACTTCGTTCATAACCTGAGGCCTGAAAATGTTGGTCAAATAACTCAAAGTAATAAAAGGATCATCCTGCGTGCCCGGAGAGGCAGTCGCAAGAATGCTTATCCCAGATACTAAAATAAGTATCGCCAGAACAACGAATGAAAACGCAATTTTTCTTCTCAATATATTTATCCTCCTCTTTGGATACCCTATACACCACAACATATAGACTGCGGTAAGCATGGACAAAAGTCAATTCACGACAAACATTTTATCAAAAAAGTAGACTTAACGCAAATCCTTTTTTGGGAAAAGGGAGGTGACGGCTTTGGGAAGCATGGTAATGATGTCACTAGCCGTAACAGAATACTCGCCAAATTCAACGGCACACATATCACCCGCAAGCCCATGGATATAAACAGCGGTGGTCACAGCCTCTCTGAGCGGGAATTTCTGACCAATCAAAGAAGCAATCATACCCGCAAGGACATCACCCGAACCACCCTTAGCCATCGATGGGCCGCCGGTAGTGTTGATATATGCAGTGCCATCCGGCATTGCGGTTATGGTTCTGTGACCCTTAAGTACGAGGATACAGCCATGTTTGTGTGCAAACTCACGTGCAGAGCGGAGACGATCACCTGATGAAAGCTCGCCGCCGAGACGCAAATATTCGCCCGGATGTGGAGTCAAGATAAGCGGCCCGGCAGCCTGCTGCAATATATCAATATTATTAGAGATGGCGTTAAGCCCGTCAGCATCGAGCACGATTGGAGTTTTGACAAGACGGATTGTAGATAAAACAAGCTCGGTAATATCAGGAGAAACACCCAAACCTGGGCCAAGCAGCAAAACATCAGATTCTGCGGCGCGTCCTATAAGCGCACCGGCAGCATTTGCAGCCAAGTGCCCGATACTGTTTGCAGGAAGCGGGAATGGCATCTCCTCGTCCAGCTTAATAGCCATTACATTATATATTGGCTCCGGAACCCCCAAGTAGACAAGCCCCGCACCCATTCTGGATGCCGCCCTTGCAGCAAGAGCCGGTGCACCGGTATAGCCGACGCTTCCGGCTGCGATTAAACATCGTCCGAAATTACCTTTGTGCGTATCAGGACGTCTGCGTGGCAAACATATTTCATTTGAAGTCACGGCAAACACCGGAGCAATCGCACCCTCAATAATGTCGTGCGGTATCCCGATATCACAAACTCTGAGCTCTCCGCAATGTACACATCCGGGTTCAATAAAATGACCTGGTTTTGCCATCGAAAAGGTGACCGTAATGTCTGCCCAAACGGCACTGCCCATAATAGCGCCGGTGTCCGCATTAACGCCGCTTGGAATGTCTGCCGAAATAACACAAGCGGCAGAAGAATTATTGATTATATTGACTGCTGTTTGAGCATCCCCGAACAAGTCGGAATGAATGCCTATTCCAAAGATAGCATCTATTATAACATTACACGTGCTTACATATTGCTCGATGTCGGAAGATAATGAAAATGGCTCAAATATGCCCCCGGCCTGATTAAAACGGTGCGCCATTTCAAGGGAATCGTTTGATAGCTTTTCGGTGTCGCCGATGATAAACAAACGAACCAGCACGCCTTTATCCAGTAGATATGCCGCAGCGCCTATGCCATCCCCGCCATTATTGCCAACGCCGCAAAAAACCGCAACGCTACCGCCTAAGGGAAGCCGTTCCAACGCCGCCGCCGCCACATGCTCGGCGGCATTGGCCATAAGAAATGCACCAGGAACATTTAAATCCTCGATTACATAGCTATCCATTTCACGCATTTGTGCCGCATTTGTCAGCTTCATAGCAAACCTCCAGTCAGTGGTCGTTAATACTATCATCTTTTTGCGGCATTTTCAAGTTCACTGTTGCAATAGTATATAAACTGTGATAATATCCTCAAAACAGCCCTTTTGTCTTGGGACGAAAGGTTTTTTTGATGAGATAGAGGTGTATCAGTATGAAAGAAAAACTGGAACAACTGAAAAATGAGGCAAGGGATGCCTTGGGCGGAGCCAATACAGCACCGGCTCTCGAATCCCTGCGTATCAAATATTTGGGAAAAAAAGGCGAGATAACCGCGATTTTAAAACAGATGGGGTCGCTTTCGGCAGAAGAACGGCCTATTGTCGGGCAACTGGCTAACAAAATCCGTGAAGATATTGAATGCGCCATTTCAGAAAAAGCGACTGAGCTCGAAACAGCCGCCTTATTGGAAAGGCTGGTTTCCGAAGCCATTGATGTCACGATTCCCGGTAAGCTGTGTTCGGTGGGTCGTCGCCATCCCACAAACATAGTCCTTGACGAAGTAAAGGACATTTTCATAGGCATGGGCTTTGAAATTGCTGAGGGGCCCGAGGTTGAGCTGTCGGTTTATGACTTCGACAAATTAAACATTCCCACCACACACCCTGCACGCGAATGGACGGATACATTCTACATAACCGAAGATGAATCTGTGCATCTGAGATGTCAGACTTCGCCTGTCCAGGTGCGAGTCATGGAAAAACAAAGGCCACCCATACGCATTATATCTCCCGGCAGAGTCTATAGAAAAGATGAGGTTGATGCATCCCATTCGCCCATGTTTCACCAAATAGAGGGTCTTGTCATAGATAAAGGCGTTACGATGGGTGATTTAAAAGGTACTTTAAACTTGGTTGTCTCGAAACTTTACGGAGAAAATACCAAAACACGTTTTCGTCCGCACCATTTCCCTTTCACCGAGCCTTCATGTGAGGTTGATGTTCAGTGTGTAGTCTGCGGCGGCAATGGATGCCGTACTTGCAAGCAAAGCGGCTGGCTGGAACTGCTTGGAGCGGGGGTTGTTCACCCCAAGGTGCTGGCCGGATGCGGTATTGATCCTGATGAATATTCCGGGTTTGCTTTTGGTATCGGGCTTGACCGTATGACGATGCTGCGTTTTGGCATCGACGACTTACGTCTGTTGTTTGAAAACGATTTGAGATTTTTGACACAGTTTTAGCGTTGATGCCAAAACGGCAAGGAAACACGCGCTGCGCAGGGGGCAGCCCAATACGAAATATGTCAAGGGACGGTAATAACAATGAATATATCAAGACAATGGCTATCTGATTATACAAATATTACAGCATCCGCTCAAGAATATGAGGATGCGATGACAATGTCCGGGTCGAAAGTTGAAGCGACATATGAGCCTTCGGAAGAAATTAAAAATGTTGTGGCAGGACATGTTTTGTCGATAGAAAGACTGCCTGACTCCGACCATCTGTGGGTTTGTCAAATTGATGTTGGAAAGGATGCACCTTTACAAATCGTGACCGGAGCCGATAATGTAAAAGCAGGCGATATGGTGCCTGTGGCACTGCACAAATCAAGGCTACCAGGAAATGTGAAAATCGAAAAGGGTAAGATTCGCGGAGTTAAATCAGAGGGTATGTTATGCTCTTTGACAGAGCTTAAACTTGACCTTGGAGACTTTCCCTATGCCAGTGAAGATGGCATATTCATCATGCAAGAAGACTGCAAACCAGGTGATGACATCAGACCGATAATCGGTGCAGACGACAGCATAGTTGAGTTTGAAATAACAAGTAACAGGCCTGACTGTATGTCTGTTATCGGTCTTGCCCGTGAAAGTGCAGTCACGTTTGGAACAGAGCTGACAATTCCGGAGCCGACTGTAAAAGGAAGTGGCGGCGATATCAAGGAGCTGCTTTCCATAGAAATAGATAATTACGCGCTTTGCCCGCGTTATACGGGCCGGATGGTAAAAAACATAAAGATAGAACCTTCGCCAAAATGGATGCGACGCAGACTTCGTGCCGCCGGATTAAGACCCATAAACAACATCGTTGACATAACAAACTATGTCATGCTCGAATATGGCCAGCCGATGCACGCTTTCGACTACTCATGCCTTGATGGCGGCAAAATAATCGTTAGGACAGCCGCACAAGGCGAACACATGAACACCCTTGACGGGACTGAGAGAACATTGACACCGGATATGCTTGTTATCGCTGATGGGAACAAACCCGTTGGCATAGCAGGAGTCATGGGCGGTGAAAGCAGTGAGATAACTGAAAATACAAAATATGCTGTTTTTGAATCGGCTAATTTTAACGGTGTTTCAATCAGAAGAACTGCAACGGCGCTGAACCTGCGTACAGATGCTTCGAGCAAATTTGAAAAAGGTTTGGACATCGAAAATACCCTTCCGGCAGTTGAGCGTGCATGTGAACTTGTCGAATTGTTGGGTGCCGGTGAGGTTGTTGACGGAATAATCGACATCAGAGAAAAGCACTTTACCCCGACGACATTGAAGCTTGAGCATGAGAAAATAAACAAGTTGCTCGGAACAGATATTGACCAGGCGTTTATGGTTGCGACATTAGAGAAACTGGGCTTTAAAATAGACGGAGATACTGTGGCTGTACCATCGTGGCGCTCAGACATCGAACATTTCTCGGATTTGGCAGAAGAAGTAGCCCGTTTTTACGGGTATGATGTGATTGAGCCATCGCTGCATAATGGTACCCACTCAGGTGGGTTTACATCCAAGCAAATAGCTGAGCGGAAAATTACCGGTTTATGCCGGGCTATGGGATACACGGAGATATGCACCTATTCATTCGTCGGTCAGACAGATTATGATAAAGTAGCGTTGCCAAAGGATTCCAACTTGCGCAAAGGCGTGACGATTTTAAACCCGTTGGGGGAGGATACAAGCATAATGCGCACAACCTCGCTGCCGTCCATGTTGGATGCGCTTGCGACGAACTGGGGTCATCGTAATCCGGAAGCAAAATTGTATGAAATGGCTATGATTTACCTCGACATCGGAGAGGCACTGCCTGATGAAAGGCCGATACTTACACTCGGGGGATATGGAAAATGCGATTTCTTTGAGATTAAAGGAGTTTGCGAGACGATTTTTCGTGAAATGCGTGTCAGAGACGTGCGCTTTACTGCGGAAAAAAACAACCCATCATACCATCCGGGCAGAACTGCGGCGATATACTCGGGGCAAACATTGCTTGGAGTGGTAGGGCAGGTACATCCGACAGTTGTAAAAAATTATGGAATAAGCGATGCTTTTTCTGCTCAAATAGACTTTCTGGCGATGCTTTCATGCATGGATGAAGAAATCTCGTACAAACAGTTGCCGCGTTTCCCGGCAATCACACGTGATATTGCGGTAGTTTGTGATTTGAGTGTCACCGCGGCGGACTTAATCGAGTGCATACGAGGATCTGGGGGTGGGCTGCTGCGTGAGACAACACTCTTTGATGTATATACGGGTGACCAGGTCTCGGAAGGGAAAAAGAGCATGGCGTTTTCGCTCAAATTACGCTCGGATGAGCAGACGCTTACGGATGATTATGCTGACGAGATGATAAAAAATGTTCTGGATGCGCTCAAAACTCAGTTTGATGCGGATATAAGGTAAATTATGGTTGTAATTTTGTTGAAAAATTGATACTCTATAAGGGGTAGCAGTTAGTTTTGATTCCATTGATAAGATGTGATGGTGGCGATATGCGTAAGAGAAAAATCAACAACATTCTTATAACTTCGCTGACCGGCCTATTAGTGGTCATTCTTGCCGTGAGCTTATTTATCACGATGATGAACAATGCCGAACACAGGAGCATTCTTGATGAAAGTGTGAAATCAAATCTTCTGTCTATAGCCATTGCTGCCCGTGAACTTATAGATGTTGATAGTTTCTACACTTATAGAAGCATCGAGAGCATTAACGATGATTTAGACAACTACACAAGGGTTCTTAATGATTTGCGTTCACTGAAAGATCAGGTGGGCGCAACATATGTTTATGCACTCAAACAGATAGATGGGAGATACTATTTCGTATTTGATACTGACCCTGATCTTGAAACTGCCTATGACATATTTGATGAGTATGAAGGAATTTCTTATGTACACAGAGAAGCCTTTAATGGCCTGGACTCTACGGGCATAATGAATCTTGTAGATCAATGGGGCAGCTTTAATACAAGTGCCATTCCGATTTGGAGAAATTACTCCGTCATCGGAATTATCAGCGTCGATATCGAAGATACCTATATCAGGGCAAGCCAACGTGCGTCCCGAGTGAATATTACGGTGCTGATTATTTTGCTGACCTCCGTCATGGTTATCAACATATTTCTGATTCGACGTCTTGTCACAAAGCCTTTAAGCAGGTTGACAGACAGTATTTTTGAGATATCAACCACAGAGGATAATATTTACGGCCTGGAAAGAGAAGATGAGTTTGGTGATTTGGCGCGTAAAATCCTCGATATGATGAGAAAAATAAATAGACGTGACAGGCTTTTGCAGACAGTAAACCAGGTTTCTGAAACACTGCTTGAACCGGATATTGAAAGATTTGAAAACGGCATGAATGAAGCAATGGGCATGATGGCCAAGGCATTTGATGTTGACCGGGTTTACATCTGGAAAAATCATAGAGCCGACGGTGTTTTATACGGAACTCAGGTCTATGAATGGTCAGAACGCGCTGAGCCGGATGTCACCGAATATAATGTGGCGGTTCCTTATGTGGGCACATGGGAGCGCGATCTTGCAGAGGGTAAATGCATCAACGGAATCGTGAAGGATATGCTTCCGGAGCAGCAGACCTTGCTTGCACCGCAGGGTATAGTATCTATTCTTAATGTGCCGATATTTCTTGATGAAAAATTTTGGGGATTAGTCGGATTTGATGACTGCCATAACGAGAGAGTTTTTACGACAAACGATGAGCTGATTCTGCGCTCTGCAAGTTATATAATCGCAAATGCTTTGATACGTAACGAAATGACAAATGAGTTGATTATCACAAGGGAAAATGCTGAGCAAGGAAGCCGGGCAAAGAGTGAATTTCTTGCAAATATGAGCCATGAGATTCGCACGCCTATGAATGCAATTATAGGAATGACATATATTGCCAAGTCGGCGCACAGTAATGAAAGAAAAGACTATGCGATAGGGAAAATAGAAAATGCCTCAAACCATCTGCTCGGAATCATAAACGACATCCTGGATATGTCCAAAATTGAAGCGAACAAACTGGAGCTTCACGCGGTTGTTTTCAATTTTGAGGAAATGCTCAAAAAAGTAATAAACATCATCAACTTCGGTATTGTAGAAAAACACCAGAAATTCACAGTGTATATAGACGAGAATATCCCGAGGATGCTGAAATGTGACGATCAAAGATTATCGCAAGTCATTACAAACCTGTTGAGCAATGCGGTCAAGTTTACTCCTGAGGGCGGCACGATTAGCCTGAATACCAAGCTTATATCGAGTGATGCGGAACGATGCGAAATCCAATTCGAAGTCTCAGATACAGGCGTTGGCATAAGTCAAGAGCAGCAGAGCAGATTGTTCACGCCGTTTGAACAGGCTGAGTCAAGCACAACTCGAAAATACGGTGGAACTGGCCTGGGGCTGGCACTCACCAAACGCATCATTGAGCTTATGGGCGGCAGTATTCATGTGGAATCCAGCCTGGGTGAAGGTGCAACATTCGTATTCGCGATTTCCAGCGACATAGGGACAGAACCCAAGAGAAGCGGGATTAAATCATCAGACGGCCCTATTGTAGACCAACTCAGGGTTTTGATTGTTGATGATGAGGAAGATATACGAGAGTATTTTGTCGATGTGGCAATGCGGTTTAATATTCCCTGTGATATCGCGGCTTCGGGAGAAGAGGCGCTTGAACTCATAAACAAAGGCAACAAATATGATATTTGCTTTGTTGACTGGAATATGCCGGAAATGAACGGCATCGAACTTTCAAGCAAAATCAAAGAAAGTGACGCCAGTGAATCCATAATAATAATGATTTCCTCAATCGAATGGCAGATAATTGAGGAGGATGCGAGAGCATCCGGTGTTGAAATGTTTTTGCCTAAGCCTATCTTTCCTTCGGCATTTATCGAAGCCATAAACACCTGTTTCAGCGTTGATTTGCTCAATGAGAGACAGGAGCAATCCAAGGAAGTGACCGATCGTTTCTGGGGATATAGGGTGCTTCTTGCTGAGGATGTGGAGATTAACCGGGAAATAGTTATTGCGCTACTGGAGCCGACCTTGCTCGAAATCGATTGTGCGGAAAATGGTCTGGAGGCTGTGCGCATGTTTAGTGAAAATCCAGAAAAATACAACATTATCTTTATGGATCTTCAAATGCCGGAAATGGACGGTTATGATGCGACCAGAGCAATACGGGCTCTTGACAATGAACGAGCGAAAGAAATACCCATCATAGCAATGACGGCAAATGTTTTTAAAGACGATATCGAAAATTGCAAAGCAGTTGGAATGAATGGTCATTTAGGAAAGCCGATAGATTTTGAAGCGGTTATGACCATTTTGAGAAGATATCTGTATAGACAAAAACCGACGATGGAGCGCCGTAAAGCAGACAGACGCAAAAATGACAAGGACAGACGACAGTTGCCGGATAGACGAAAAGGTGGCGATCGTCGAAAAAATGGTGGCGAGGAATAATCTTAGGGTTCGCAGCCTGATTATGATTTAAACGACAGATACTTTGGAATTTTGGAGGAATGGCATTTGAGACGATTTGTTGCAGTTCTTATGGCTCTTATTATGATTACAATGCTGATTGTTGGGTGTGGGAATTCAGGTTCCCCTTATGCACAGACAACACAGAGGACAGAAAACTCAAGGCTGAGCATAGTCAGCACGATTTTTCCGCAATATGACTGGGTTCGTCAGATAATGGGCGAAAGGGCAGACGATGTGGATTTGACCCTGCTTATAAACAATAGAATTGATATGCATAGCTTTCAACCATCGGTAAGCGATATTGTGCGGGTCTCAACGGCAGATATGTTTATTTATGTTGGCGGAGACTCAGATTGGTGGGTCGAGGATGTTTTGCGCCAAGCTGTAAATCCGAATATGATAGTTATTAATCTCATGGAAGTGCTTGGTGACAGAGCGGTATATGAAGAAATCGTTGAGGGAATGCAGCATGACCATGACTGCGATGATGATGACGATTGCGATGACCCCAGTCACGATCACGGCCCCCCTTATGACCACGCTCATGACCATGGCCACGGCTCCGGCCAAGAACACAGCCATGACCATGATGACCACGACCACGACCACGATCATGACCCCGGCCACGATCACACTCACACTCACGACCACAGTCATGACCATCACCACGGAACCCTTGATGAACATGTGTGGCTCTCGCTGAGAAATGCTGTTGCATTCACAGTTGCAATTACTGAAGCGCTATCCACCTTGGATCCCGAACATGCAGAGTTGTTTAGAGCCAACCTAACGCAATATCTCAACAGACTGGCTGAGCTTGACGCCGAGTATAACGAAATGGTAAGCGCAGCTTCAAGCAGGACATTATTATTTGCCGATCGATTCCCATTTAGATACCTTGTTGATGATTATGGGATACACTATTATGCCGCATTTCCAGGATGCTCAGCCGAGACGGAAGCCAGTTTCACGACTATAATTTTTCTTGCCGAAAAAGTTGATGAACTGAACTTAACAACCGTGATGGTTACAGAAAGCGCAGATGAAGCGATAGCCAGAACCATCATCAGCAATACCGCAAGCGCAGATCAACGTATACTCGTTCTTGATTCTATGCAATCGGCAAATGCTACGGATTGGCAAAACGGGGTAACTTACCTATCGATAATGGAACGCAACCTTGACGTGCTCAGGGAAGCGCTTGGGTAATATTTTGAGAACGAAGTACTAGGGGAGAAGTATGGTGCAATTAACATGCCAGAACTTGACCATTGGATATGAAGGAACGGCAGTTATTTCCGGGCTTTCATTCTCAGTCAGTGCAGGTGACTATCTTTGTATTGTAGGAGAAAATGGCTCAGGCAAAACCACTTTGATGAAAGCACTTTTGAGGCTTAAATCACCAGACTCCGGGCATATAATCACCGGGGAGGGTTTAGCGGTAAATGAAATAGGATATATGCCTCAGCAAACGGCGGCACAAAAGGATTTTCCGGCATCTGTTAGGGAAGTCGTCCGTTCCGGGTGCTTAAATAGGTGCGGATTACGTCCTTTTTACAGCAAACGTGAAAAGCAGATGGCGGAAGAAAATATGGAAAGGCTCGGAATCTCTGATCTTGCAACACGCTGTTACAGAGAGCTGTCGGGTGGGCAGCAGCAACGCACACTCCTTGCCCGAGCACTTTGCGCAACAAGAAAAATCCTCTTGCTGGACGAACCGGCAGCAGGACTTGATCCCGGCGCAGCGCATGAAATGTACGACATTATCAAAACGCTCAATGACAGCGGTACCACCATTATTATGATATCGCATGATATTGGTGCATCGGTGAAATATGCTTCGCATATTTTGCATATAGGAAAGCAAAACGCATCATTTTTCGGTAAAACAGCAGACTATCTGAAAAGTGAAGCAGGTCTGCAATATGTTGAGTCCGGAGGTGGGGAGCAATGATAGAGATGCTTGACACATTGGCACACTACTTCAGCTTTCCATTTGTTCGCTATGCGATGATTGTCGGGGTGTTAATTGCACTCTGCTCCTCGCTACTGGGTGTCACTTTGGTACTCAAGCGGTTTTCCTTTATCGGAGACGGACTTGCACATGTTGCTTTTGGCGCCGCGGCTATAGCTACAGCACTGAGTTTTACAAATAATATACTCTTTATTCTGCCCGTGACAATCATATGTGCCATACTGCTTCTGCGGACAGGTCAGAATACAAAAATCAAAGGAGATGCATCCATCGCAATGCTCTCAGTGGGTGCGCTAGGGTTGGGATATCTTATTATGAACATCTTCTCTACCTCGGCAAACCTTGCGGGCGATGTTTGTACAGTCCTTTTTGGCTCAATTTCGATTCTGACATTGACAATAACAGAAGTTTGGCTGAGCGCCGGATTATCAGTGCTGGTAATTGCAGTCTTTCTTTTGTTTTATAATAGAATATTTGCAGTGACATTCGATGAAGACTTTGTCAAAGCAACCGGAAATAGAGCAAAGATGTATAACCTTATTCTGTCGGTCGTAATTGCAGTGGTTATAGTGCTTGCAATGAATCTGGTTGGGGCATTGCTTATCTCCGCATTAGTAATCTTCCCGGCAATATCTGCAATGCGGATATACAAGACATTTAAAGCTGTTACGATATGTTCGGTGAGCATGTCGGTTACTTGTGCTGCTCTTGGAATAGTGATTTCGATTCTTGCAGGAACGCCGGTTGGTTCTACAATCGTTGCGGTGAATATAGCAGGTTTCGCCATTTTTAACGCTGTCGCATTAGTCCTAAGGAGGGTATAAATTCAAATGAAATACATTGTAGCAATAATGGTTTTATGTGTGCTTATAGCACTAATAACAGGCTGCTCAGGCGAAGTCGGTAATGGCGGTGCTGATGAAATCGATGCGGATACGGCGGCTACAAGCAGCGTTGGTGATTCATCCGGTGCTGGTGAAGCCGATGCAGGTATGGCGGATGACCGCCCAGACGAAGTAGTCGAGATTGTCGCGGTTGATGTGGATATGGCGGCTATGAGCAGCACTATGGCGCAAGCAAAGTTCTTTAGCATATTTACAAACCCGATGGAATATCTGGGACAAACAATCAGGGCAAGCGGGCCTTACTTCTCGTTTTACTTTGACGAGCTTCAAAACCATTTTGTAATGATTGTACCCGGTGATGCGTGTTGCCGATTGGGGTTTGAATTTCGGTTGCCGGATACATATGTATACCCTGATGACTTTCCAGCGCAATATACACCCATTGAAATAACAGGCGTACTCAGCAGATATGAAGCGCATGAACAAGGATTCATATATCTTGCGGTTGACGAAATTATCTTGATGACAAATTAAAGATTGTTGCAAGACAGTAAACTTTACACCAGGCTACCTTGGAGTTAACGTCTCTCGGTAGCCTGGTGGTCTGTAAAGCGAGTACATTTCCTGAGCGTGTGCTTGTGGAGCACCAGTAGCCAGATATAACTCAAATCGGAAAAAAGTCCATATATTATCTTCGATAGACCTGCCAAATAAATTCAATACAGCATGAGCCTCGCCATAAGCAAAATGCCTATATGCAGATATACCATCACGTCGAAATCGCACATGAAAACGCTCGTTATTTAAGATGCCTGATTCAGACATAAAATCGTCCAAAATTGCTTCAAGGTCATTTTCAGTTGGCTCATAGCTTGGCGATCTGACCCGATACAAGGTGATGTCATATCTCCAAATTTGTCCTGTCATTGCATTAATCAAAAGTGTGGAACTTACCATATCACCGACAAAAGAAACAGTCCAATAACTGTATCTTGGGTCGAGAAACCGGCCGTCCCAATCAGGAGGCAGATTCTGACTTAGAAACGCATTGGTGTGGGTTATAAGGAATTGTTCTGGCAGGATGAGTTCATGATAAATAATCATTTCAAGGCCGCGACGACCAATTTCAATGGCTTGACCCATAGTTATTTGTGACTCTGTAGGTTCATGTGGTATTAAGCGCCCTGGAGATTCCCAGTTTTGCAATATCGGAATGATATACTGCGTTGTTGAATATTCAGAAAACCCATACTCATCGGAAGGCTCAGTCACTGGCGAAGAAATCGTGATTGCAGGAGCGGGCATATTGACCTGAGTAGTGCCAGAATCCGAAAGCAACGCTTCAGCTCTGATGTCTATAAATGAGTTTGTCAATACCCACCCGGCATAAGCAATAGCGAATGCCAGTAGAATGCCTATAGAGGTAAGAATTATTTTTTTGCTCAATGATTAACACACCTTTCTTGAGTCTATTATTGCGGGCAAGCCGCAAAATAGGCAATGCTTATTAATGACGCACCCTCAATGAAAACTCTATTGTAGTGCCGATACCTACAATGCTATTTATTTCCAACGCGCAACCGTGAATTTCAGCTATTTTCGATGCAAGCGACAAACCCAGACCGGCGCTGTGTTGCTTGCGCGAACGGGATTTATCGACCGTGTAAAATGCTTCGGTGATACGATTAAGTTCCGATTCTGCAATACCCCGGCCGTTATCTGAAACAGACACCAAATATTTATCGTCATTTATTTTTCCGGATATTCTTATATTTGTGCCCTCAGCTTTTATGGCATTATCAATCAAATTGAGCAATAATGTCTTAAAAAGATCATATTCAACCATAATAAATGCCTGCTCAATATCCGGGCGAAGTATCACTTTTTTCTCCTCAAGCATGGGCTTGATGCTGCCCAAAACATTGAAAAGCAGCTCATCCGCAGGCATTTCTTCCAATACAAAATCCTGTCTGTTAAGCACAATCAAATCCATGAGCTTGAGCGAAAGCGCTTCAAGTCGTAATCCTTCATTAAGAATATACCATGCAGCATTTTTAGTTTGCTCCGGGGATAGCGTCTTTTGGTAAAGCATATCCGCATATCCGATAACCGAAGTCAGCGGAGTTTTAAGTTCATGAGCAAAGTTTGCGACAAAATCTTCCTTTTGTCGCGCGTTTTCTGAAAGTTCTGATATCTTGCCCTCAATCGCATCTGTCATTTGATTAAAGCTGTTTGACAATTCACCAATTTCATCTCCGCTTGATGAAATAGGCAGGCGGTTGTTGTAATCACCCTGAGCGATTTTGGCTGCAACGCTATTGATACGTTTGAGCGGTCTGGTCAAGAGTGCAGAGAAAATAAGGATAACAAACATACTGACGAGCAGGGTGATGACATAGACATTAACGAAACTTTGCGTCATGTAATCTCGCTGGGCAATAATGTCGCTTATATCAGTTGCAATCAGCATATATAGAGATATGTCGCTTTGCACGACCCGTCCACTGACCATTATGTAGATGGATGCTCCAACTTCCTGAAAACTATGAACATGGACATTATCGGATACATCTTCGAGAATAGAAAAATCAGTATCTGGCGGCAGGTCTGAGTATAGCAGTGTTTTATCATAAGTAAAAAATGCCGCCAGCCCATTCAAATCTGCGGCAAGCGCCCTGAAAAAATCATGCGGAAGTTCATCGTTTAAAGCTTCAGTGTTTGCGATAAACCTTGCCTGCACAGTAAATTTATCGAACTGATATTGTATATTTGCCCGTTCAACTTCACGGCTTATTGAGCTTTCGTAAGAAGTTGTAATCAACATATATCCCGAAAGCAAAAGGGCAATGCAAATAACAAGTGTCGAACAAAGAAAAAACTTGGCAAACAAGCGCAATTTTTGATACTCCTTTTCGTTATGAGTCTTGTAGGGTACGATGCCCTCATCGTACCGTTTTTGGAATGTTGTTAAGCTGATGGGCGTTCGACTC
>Ga0123355_10003925_pt1 | contig 21517 bp, 22 predicted proteins | sample TergutEmb28metaG_3_FD_89872 | JGI IMG/M metagenome (GOLD analysis project Ga0123355, IMG submission 89872) | Embiratermes neotenicus P1 segment gut microbial communities from Petit-Saut dam, French Guiana - Emb289 P1 | ecosystem: Host-associated > Arthropoda: Insects > Digestive system > Gut ...
ACCTGCGACCTGCGACCTGCGACCTGCGACCGTGCCAGAACTATTTTTTAATGCCATCCATTGGGCGGATTTTTTAACCATTAGTTGTATCTTAGCGCACAGGCAAACAATGCGTCAACCCCCAGATGCCAATGTTCTTCCCCCCTCCAGCAATGCCCCGCCGCGCGTGAGCCACCAGTACAATGCCCGGCAGGGGAGGATATACGGTTTAAGAAGCCATTTGCCCAGGCTCTTTAGCGTAGGAGACCGTGGCTCCGAAGCGGGTTCCCTGGGCGGCTTCTTAAACCGTATATCCTCCCCTGCTGGAGCTTTTGGCGGGAATGCATGGCTCACGCGCGGCGGGGGGCGGGGCGGGGGGTTACTCCCTCAGAATAATACGCTATACTCCAATGGTGGGCAAGGTTCGCAAACACATATTACGAACAAGAACAAACAGGATACTACTCGCTGTGGTTCCGGCGCTCTTGCTGCTTGGCTCCTGTGCAAGCGAAGCCTATAGGCATATCCCGGCATACTCCGGCCTTCCCGAATACCAGAGGGCGGCCCGGCCCTTTACGGTTACGGCGTTCAGGGGCGAGGCCGAAGGGCAGGCTATGCCCGAATGGGTGGAACACTGGCTTGAAGGGGGCATAGCCGCGGTGGAAGCCCTTGCCGCCCATCAGGGCCGTCATGTGTTTATCAGCCGGAACGAGGGGGTTAATTTTAACGCCTTGGCGCAATGGGCGCAGTGGTTTATCCCGGAATTGGACTTTCCCCGGCTGGCTGCGGCCCGCATACAGGAGCGCTTTCTTTACGGCGTTTCCCGCCCCGAAATCGTGTACGGCCCTTTTTTTGTGGCCCTTGTCCGCGCCGCCTCCGATGCTCCTTGGGCCGGGGCGGTTAAAGAGGACTATTTCTGGATACGCCGGGAATTTTACCTTGACGGCAACGATACTCCGGAATGGAACAATAATTCCGGCTTTACCGAAGAAGACTGGGAGTTTTTAATTCTTGTTACCATAGATAAAGACCATTTCGCCTCTCAGCTCGATGCGGTGTTCCGTGACGCGCGTCCGGCTTCCCAGCCCACACGGGAGCAGCAGAACGCCGCCAACCGGGTGATAGAGCTTTTTTTCGAGGGGTTTTAGCCAGTGAACGAGGCAAGTATCGGAATTGGCCCGGCGCAGGCCGCACAGGGGCTACCGCCGGTTTTTGAGTGGGGGCTTGAAGTAATCAGGGCAATCCAAAGGGCGCAAACCCCCGTCCTTACGGGTCTTACAAGCGCCATTGCCGCCCCTGCCGCCTCCGGAGCGCTGTATGTCTCGCTCGTGCTTTTTCTTTTGTGGTGGATAGACGAAAAACGGGGCCTTCGCCTTGGCATCCTCCTTATCGTTTCCGCATGGATTAACGTTTACCTGAAGAATATTTTGGGCCAGCCCCGGCCCTTCAACCTTGACCCCTCCGTGGGCATGGCCTACGCCTCCGGTTACGGCGCGCCATCAGGACACGCCCAGCTATCCATGAGTTTCTGGGTTCCCGCCGCCGCTTGGCTTGGGTCGGTATGGGCCCGCCGCCAGCGTGTAGTGTGGGTGACGGCAGTGTTCGTCATTCTGCTTGCGGGGTTCTCGCAGGTGTATCTGGGCCTGCATTTCCCCACCGGCATCCTCGCCGGATGGATGCTTGGCGGGGCGGCTCTTTTTGTCCTGTTCGTGCCCGGCCCCCGCATTGAAGGTCTTTTGCTCAAAGGCGGGGTGCGTTTGCAGAATATCTCCGTTGCCGCAATCGCGCTGTGCATGAACGGCCTTTTCCCGCAAGAAAGAGCCTTTCCCGCCCTTTTTCTGGGGTTTTGCCTTGGCTATACCATGATGAAACAGCGCTTCCCCTTTTCCGCGCGGGGAGAAATTAACGGCAAAAAGCCGGGGGCGCAGGTTATGCTCCTTCGCTGTTTTACGGGCGTTGCGGGCGTGGCGGTTCTTTTTCTGGCGCTGCGGCTTATCCTTCCCGGCGAGGGGAGCCTTTTCCGTGATATACCGGCGTGGGGCCCGGATTCCCCCGTTTACGATATAGGGCTGTTTGTCCGCTACGGTATTCTGGGGTTTTGGGCATCGGCTGGAGCGCCCCGCCTGTTCCAGAGGATGGCTCTGGCGCAGCCCGCCGCAAACGACTAGCCTGTAGGCTCCCCGCCGCTAATCATCTGCGCCGGAATAAGAACCTGCGTCCAGGGCTTGTTCGCCGGACGGAATGTTCCCGACAAGTCCCCCCCCGGCGAGATAAAAAGCCTTGTCGCCATGCCATCGCTGTGGGTAAACACGGCATTGTCAAGGCTGAAAACTGCCAAGGGGTAAAGCCGCGTAACGCCGGGCAAAGGCCCATCCCCCGCCACGGCTCGCAGTTCCCCCGTGATTTCTTCGGCAGTAAAGAGGGGGGCGGCCTCCAGAGACGTTTCCAGTGTCCGCATTACCGAAAGGATAAGGGGGTTTTCCCGCAGAAGACGGTATTCGCCTTCAGTCTTTTGATAGCACGTTTTAATTGCGGACTGTATGTCTTCCCTGCCAATGCGAAAATTCGTTTCAAAAAAGCTTCCGGTAAAATCCCCCAGCCCTTCCAGAAAAAAGCCTTCAAAATCCGTGCCGGCGATGCTCCGGTAGCGGGAAAAATCAATGCGGGAAAAAACATAATCTTCCAGCGAGCCGCCGGGCGCGGCCTTTTTCAAATCCAGCCGGCCCAGTTCGTCTGCAACACGGCAAAGCCTTGCGTAGCGGCGCTCCATTCTTCCCCGTAAAAAACCCGTTTCAAGAATGGGTTTTAAAAACAGGCCCAATTCATGCGTATCCAAGGTTATGTCCCTTTACCTCTCTGCCTAATAAGTATATCATCAAAGTAGGCTGATTTACACCATGAAAACTGAACTTATCAGAAAAGGCATCCACGCCCTTGTCGCCCTAGCCCCGTGGCTTGCGCTCGTAAACCGTTCCCATACGGCCCTGCTTCTTATGGGGGGCGTCTTTTTTTATGCCTGCGTGGAAAGCCTGCGCTTTGTGGGCTTTTCCCCGCCCTTTGTTTCTTCCGTTACCAATACGGTGCTGCGGGAGCGGGAACAGGGGCGTTTCGCGCTGGGGCCTATAACCCTTGGTCTTGGCGCTCTTTTGGCGCTGCTTTTGTTCCCGCCACAGGCGGCGGCGGCGGGCATTTACGCGCTGGCGTTTGGGGACAGCGCCGCGACAATTGCGGGCAGGCTCTTTGGGCGGGTGCGCCCGGCGTTTATGGCGGGGAAAAGTCTTGAAGGCTCTCTGGCCTGTTTTGCCGCCGCCACCCTGTCCTGTTTTCTGGTTTTCCGGGACTGGAGAATAGCCCTTGCGACAGGCATTGTTTCCATGCTGGTCGAGGCGTTTTCCGTCAGGGATTTTGATAACCTGTTACTGCCCCTTGCGGCGGGTTTTACCGCAAGCATGGCTGCGCTTGTGTTTTAGCCCTTGCGCTTTAGAGCCACAAATATTCCCGGCGCAACCTTGAAGCGATAATCCACGTGCCCGCAACAAGGGCCAGAAAACCCGGAAGGGGGGTAACCCACGTGTCCGAGTTAATGAGCATAGTTCTTCCGGCGAATGCCAGGAGAGCGCCAAGGCCGATATGCACGTATGCCCGTGAACCCCGTGTGTAGGCGGAGATAAAAAACGTAATAACCGTAACCGCTAGAATTCCCGCCTCTACCACGGCGAACATGGAGCCGTAACCGCTCCACGGCACAAGGGCCGAATCCCACACAATGCCGTCAATGGGAATGTGCATGGCAATAATCAGGGCAGCCAAGACCAGAATAAAGAACGTATTTTGCTGTTTTTGGGCATCGAGCCCTGCGGCGTACACGCTGGCGGCAAAGAGCGAAAACAGGCCGAAATACCGGGCAAAGATCAGAACTCTGGAGCCGGAAATAATGTACATGGCGGGAAAGGCGAAAACGGTTCTAAGCGGAATCATAAGCCTGACAAATTCAAAGGACAGGGAAATGACAAAGAGGCCGAAAAAAAGTATTTCCGGGGACTGGGTTTTTTCAAAAAAATGCTTGATAAGGATTATGCTGATAAAGGAATAGGTTACCGCAGCCAGCATCGTAAAAAAAGGGACATATGCCGACGGGCCGATGAAAACTCCTGCCAGTGCCTGAATTATTCCCCGCGGGCGCAGGGCCGCCAGCGCCGAGGCTTCGGGATAGGCTGAAAAGGCGAAATAAGCGCCCACAGCGACAAGGCCCAAGGACAGGGCGGACAGGATTATCCCGCCCTTAAAAAAGTCGTTTCTTGCAGAAAGCGTCATTTTCTTAGCATAAACTATTCTCTTTGCAGACTCAAGGCTTTATCAAAAATACCGATACTGGTAAAAGGGGAGTAGTCCATGTTGTATAAGAGAGCTTTTTGCACATTCGCCGCGATCCTGTTTCTGAGCCTGTCAAGCCTTTCAGCCAGAGATACAGCAACGTTTGTTGACCTTGGCTTTTCTTCGGATGGCAGAATATTCATGTTCGCCCAATATGGGGTTCAAGCGGGAACGTTGCGGCCGTGGGCGGATTTATTTATTGTCGATGTTCCCCAAAACAACTTTGTAAGCGGCGGCAGGATTTCGTATATTCATGACAGACCTGTCGTTTTCGGACAAAATGGTTCCGGCGCTTTTCACAGTGTTTTGGTTCGCAACGCTGCCCTTGTAGAAAGACACCGGATCAACCACTCTTCGCAGGGCCGCCTTCTTTTCATTGCTCTGGACAATCCGGCTTCCGGCGGGGCGGAAAACCCTGTTGAATTCAGGGATTTTGAAACCGGCGCTTTTTACCGGGCAGTTCTGGTTCAAACGATAGAAGGCTCAGGCCCTTCCTTGCGCTCCTCGTTTTACATCAACCTTGAGCGCACTGCCCCGAACGGCTCCAGAAGTTCCCATGTTGTGGGAACCCCTCAGCTCAGGCGGCCCCTTATCGCTTCGTACCGCATCCGTCAGGCAAGGGTTTACGGCGATTCCATTATCTTTGTTATCGAAATGAGAAGGCAGGAAGGCGAAAGTATTGCCATCCGCTACATGGTAGAGGCCCTGCGGCTGTAGGTCAGTGCTTTTCTAGAAAGCTTGACGGCTTATTAGCGCTCGTACTATACTTACCTCGAGATGCGCCTTGATAATGCCCTGCCGTCTTTCTATACCGCTTTCCCGCAAAATGTTGCGCCGCAGAACGTTGCGCCTGTCGCTGTGGCGGCAAGCCCGGCAGTAGTGGCGCAGACGGCGCAGGCAAATAACCTGTCCCGCCCCGGCATAGTCGTTGACATCTCGCCGGAAGGATGGGCGGCTTACGCGCGAAGTGCGGCAATGGGCGAAAGTGATGCGGCGGGACGCATTGACGCTCTGGAAGAACTAAGGTGCGCAACCTGCGACAGCCGCAGGTATCAGGATGTTTCAAATGACTCGTCGGTCAGCTTTCAGACGCCAACGCACATCAGCCCTGAAAAATCCGCCGCCGCAGTAAGAGCCCACGAATATGAACACGTCGCAAACGAACAGGCAAGGGCAGACCGGGAAGGCCGCAGAGTTGTCAGCCAGACCGTGATGCTTTTCTCGGCAATCTGCCCGGAATGCAGCCGTGTGTACACATCCGGCGGCGAAACCAGAACGGTAACCGCAGAGGACAACCGTGGCGGCAACACCGGCGAGGCGGCGGGGGATTCAAGCCTCGCGTAGTTTGCGTTAACCCTCCTTGATTCCCGCATCACGGATTTTTTTACGTATTTCGTCAACCTTGGCCCGGATAGCGTTTTCTTCACCGGGGGTTGCGGCAGTAACCGGACGAATTACACGTTTATCCGTTAACCCCAAAAGGCTTATGGCGAATTTGTTTGCGGCAAACGCATCTTTTGCCATTCCCAAAATATCGGAGGTATCCAGTATAATCTCGTGCAGAAGCATGGTTCGCTCGATGTCGCCGCTTCTGCCTGCATCGTAATACGCCACAAAGAGTTCGGGAAAAAGAGGCGCTATTGAAGGAACATAGCCGTCGGCTCCCATCAAAAGCGATGCGGCGGTATTGACCGTCAGCCCCTGCAATACGCACATAGCGGGATCGCTTTTGTATACCCGCAATATTTTCTGGAAATCGATGAAGTCCCCCGAAGAATCTTTTATGGCAACAACGTTGTCAATGTTCGCAATTTTGCAGATTGTAGCGGCGCTTAACTTTGTGCTGGTGAAAAGCGGAATATTGTACACAACAAGGTCGATGTTTGTTTCCCTGCTTATATCTTCAAAATGACGAATGGTTTCTTCTTGGGGCAGGGAATGGCGGGCATAAAAAACAGGCGTAATTACCGCACATGTACCGCCCATTTGCTCAAACCGCTTGATGTTTTCGACAACCCTGCGAGTGCTAGAGTCCATAACTCCCGCCATTACCGGAACCTGTTTGCCAACTTCATCAATGGCGATCTTGATTGCCCGATCCCGCTCGGACTGAGTCAACGCCAGTGATTCGCCGTTTGTTCCGGCAACAAAAATGCCGTGAATCCCCCGGTCTACGCAGTGGCGAAGCAGGGCTCGAAAGCCCTGCTCGTCAACATTTTCTTGTTCATCCACCGGCGTGATAACCGGGGGAATTACCCCGTGATATTTTTTGGGCATACAATCTCCTCCTTCCATCTGTTACCGGAAAAATTCCGAAAATCTCATAAAGTGCCTTCTCTGTTCTTCCAGAGTAACCATTGTCTCCTGAATACTCAAACCCCACGGCTCTTGCAAATTAAACCTGTTAACTTCGGCCCTGAATTCGGGATCATTGTCAATAACATTAAGGATTGCGGCATTCATCCTTTCCACGATCAAGCTGTTTGTGCCTCTGGGAGCCAATGCAACATACATGGTATCAATAACAAGATCGGTATAACCTTGCTCACGTGCCGTAGGAATATCTGGAATTAAAGCCGGACGTTCACTCAAGATTGTGCTTAACGCACGGAGGCTTCCGGTTTCAATATGATCCCTTGCAGTGGCGAAAGGCAGTATTGTAACTTCGACATGATTGCCCAACAGCGAGATCAGCCTCGCAGCGCCATCTCCGGTATCCATAGCTGTAAATTGCGCACCTGCTGTTTCCTGCATAATTATAAAAGCAGTATGCACTCCGCCGCCTATTGAAATCCCGAACCGCATTGCCCCCGGATTTGCTTTTGAACCTTCAATGAGTTCCGTTAATGTTGTGAAGGGCGAATCAGCAGAAACAACAATATTCTCTCCGGACTGTCTGCCGAATATTGACACCGGTTCAAAAGCATCCCAGCCAAAATCGGCCATTCCGGTAGCTTCATTTCCGGAAAGCGCGGCTGTGTTGGTCATAATGAATGTGTATCCATCCGAAGGCCCATTTCTGAACTGAGACATTGCGATATTTCCATTGCCGCCGGTTACATTCACAACGGTTACGCTTACGCCCAGATCCCGCTCAAGAAAACGGCTTATGAGCCGGGCATTAAAGTCGGTATCGCCGCCTGCGCCATGCGTGCTGATAACGGTAATCCCTCTTGAGGGCCAATTTGCAGCCGCTTCCTCCGGTGAAAGGGGAGGCCCGTCTTCCCTGCAAGAACCTAAGGCAAAAGCCAAAGCCAACACCGCAATTACTGAAAAAATCCTTTTCATTTTCTTTCTCCTTGTATAATTTATTTGGCGCTTTCTGAATTTGAACGCGCTTTTTTTCTGTTTGAGTAGAGGTTTACAACAAGCACAACAATCGTAATTCCCATAAAAACAAGAGCAATTGGATGGTTAAGCAGGGACATCCTGTCCATCTGGAACAACTGTGAAGACCGCCTAAGATGCAATTCAAATGCCGGGCCAAGAATAAACCCCAAAATCATTGGAACTTGCGGAATGCCAGTCTGGATGCAAAAGAAGCCGACAAAGGCGAAAATCACAATGCCCCATACATCAAATGCAAAATTGCTGTCGCCAATTGCCCCGACTACACAGAGCGTAACAATAACCGGCAGCAATAAATTCTTGGGGATTTTTAGTATTCTTAAAAAGCCTCGCAATCCGATAAATGTTAAAAACAGCATAATAAATGCTGCGATGATCATGGTCAAAAAAATGCCATATACAACATCGGGGTTTCTTTCGAAAATAAGCGGGCCGGGTACGACATTGTGAATCAAAAAACCGCCCAAAAGCACTGCGGTTATCACATCGCCCGGTATTCCCAGCGATAACAGCGGAATCATGTTACCGCCTATATTTGCGCTGTTTGCCGCTTCAGGCGCCACAATTCCGTCATGGATACCAGTGCCGAATTTTTCAGGATGCTTGGAGCGGTTCTTTGCAACAGTATAAGAAATCATGGCTGCTGTACCGCCGCCAATGCCGGGCAGCACACCAATACCAACGCCGATAAGAGACGAGCGTATTCCATTAACAATCTGCGCGCGGAATTCCTTAAAGCTAAACCCAAACCCTTTAATCTGGAAATTGGTTTTTATTACAGCATCTTCCTGCTTGCGCGCGTTTTGGGCGTGTTTTATGACCTCAGTTATTGCGAACATGCCTATCAGAAATGCCATCAGTTTAAGGCCGCCTGTAAGCGCTACTTGGTCAAACGTAAAACGTGGCCTTGCGTCAATCGGCGCAAGGCCAACGGTGGCAAACATGGTTCCCAGCACAGCGCTGATAAGCCCCTTAACCAGATCATTACCGGTAAGAATAATAACCAAAGACAGGGCAAACAACACAAGGGCGGCATATTCATAGGGGCCAAATCTCAGGGCAAATTCCGCCAAAAAGGGCGACACAACCATAAGGAAGCCTATACCAATGAGAGTTCCGGTGAACGAGAAGAAGATACCCAGCCCTATGGCTTTCCCGGCTTCTCCATTTTTCGCCATCGGATGTCCGTCAAAACAGGTTGCTATAGAAGAAGGAGTCCCCGGAATATTCAATAGAATCGAGGTGATAAGCCCGCCTCCCATCGCTCCGATATACAGCGAAACCAGTGTGGAAATTCCCTGAATTGGAGTCATGGTATATGTCATGGGAAGAAACATAATAAGCGCCATCGTAGCTGTGAGCCCCGGAACAATGCCAAAAATAAGACCCATAAAGACGCTTAAAAAAATCAATACCATAACAACAGGATCCAGAACGACCTGATTGAATGCCATGTTTACAATTTCCAGCATTTTCAAACCCCTTAAAAATTAAAACCCAAGTATGCCTCTTGGCAGCAGTATATTAAGATGTACAACAAATATGTAGTTCACCAGTACGGCGCTGATTATGCCCGCAATTGCGGAGAAAAAGACGATTCTCCCGGTAGGCTTTTTACTTAAAATACACGCCTGTCCGCAAACGTATATTGCGGACATAATTAAAAACCCGGCTGTATTTAAAAGCGCAAGGTACACTATTAGGGCCGTGAAAGTAAGTATTACAGGATAATTATTGCCGAAAAACCCAATCAGGGCTTTTTTCAAATCCAGCTTTTCTTTTTTCTCCGTTTTTACCAGCTCACGGATTCCACGAATAAGCAAGAGCGCGCTTAGCAGCAGCATACATGCGCCCCAAAAACGGGGCATATGCGCTGAATTTAATGGTGTGGCGCCGGGGCCCGTAAAAGGCTGTATTGCCAGAGAATGATACAGGTACACTAGCGAAAATACAATCAGTACGCTTCCTGCAAATATATTTTTTGTATAACTTTTCATGGACGCTCCTTTAATTACGGGTATGTTGATATACATCCTTGTTGGCAACATTGAGAATCTGCTCACCTCGCAGAATTGCCAAGCAGCCTTCCACGCATATTGTGTGCATTCTAATAACAGCCTCTCTTGTCTGTGCTGCGCTGTGCGGCGTACACAAAAGGTTTTTAGCCCGCAAGATCGGGCTGTCCTGCGGCGGGGGTTCGTTCTCGAATACATCAATTGCCGCACCGGCGATAGTTTCGCTTTCCAGAGCCTCGATTAAGTCAGCCTCGTTCACAATTTCGGCTCTGGCGCAATTGATTAAAACAGCCGTTTTTTTCATCATTCCAAACTGTTTTTTGGCAATCATGTTTTTTGTTGTGTCGAACAGCGGCACATGAAGGGAAACGAAATCGCAGTCCCCAAGCATTGATTCGTAATCTGAATAATAAGTGATTCCACGGTCTTCGGCTTTTTCTTTCGGCAAATAAGGATCGTATCCAAGTACATCCATGCCCAATGCTTTGCAAAGGCGTGCGGTTTCAATACCTATCGCCCCAAGCCCGATAATGCCCGCCTTTTTTCCGTGGACTTCAAACATCTTGCCATTACTGCGCACACTGGAGAAATTTCCGGTTCTTGTTTCCGTGTCGCTTTCGATAAGATTCTTGGCGGCGGCAAGCATCAGCGCAATTGTATGCTCCGCTACAGACAGGCTGTTGGCCCCGGGCGTTATGACAATGGGGATTCCCCGTTCGTTTGCCGCTTCAAGATCAATAGTGTCATAGCCAACACCGGTGCGGCCAATAACTTTCAAGTTATGCGCTTTTTCGATTGCGCCTCTGTCCAGCTTGCCAATGCGTACTATGATGGCATCCGCATCCTTTATTCTGTCCGGGTAGTTATTGGGATCGCCGTCATTGGCAACAAATATGTCCGCCTTACCCTGCAAAAGCGCTAGAGCCTGCGGGCACACCGGCTGTGTCATAACAAATTTTTTCATTTTGCATCCCTCCTTGGTACTCATACTATTTTACTAGCAAAAACCGTGCCAAGTATGCGTATTTGAAAAAATATTTTTCGAAAAACAAAACGGCATATTAACAGGAAAAACGTAGAAAACAGTGCTGTATCTTGCGTTTTAGACCGGGTTAATCCGGCTAATAATGAGCTTTGCAAAAAACAAGTTTTCAAACGGATTTCTTGCTGCGCATATGTTTCATAACAAACCACGTACTGTTTCATTATGAAACACTAAAGGCCAAGGCCATGTATTTTTCGCCACAGGGTTGTCCGGCTAATACCGAGAGCCGCCGAGGCTTTGGTCATAGACCAATGATTATCCGCCAATACTCTGCTTATGTGATTTTTCTCAATATCGTCAAGCGCTGTTGTTTCGGCGGTTACAATATGTTCCGCAGCCGCCTTTAGCAAGGAGGCATCTTCACGGCGCCCATCCCGAAGATCCCGTAACCGGATTATTGTCCCTTCGCAAATAATAACCGCCCGCTCAACAATATTCCGCAGTTCCCGGATATTCCCCTCGTAGTGATAGTTGCACAGCCAGACAGCCGCATTGGGAGAAAAACCTTCAATATTTTTATTGTAGGTTTTGCATAACTCTTTAAGGAAATACCCGGACAGCAGCTCTATGTCCTCCCGCCGCTTTGAAAGCGATGGAATATACAGGGACAGCGTGTTTATCCTAAACAGAAGATCCTTGCGGAACAGGGACTCGTGAACCATCTCGACAAGGTTTTTATTGGCAGCGCAAATAAGCCGTACATCTATTGGTATAATTTTTGAATCTCCAATACGCATTACTTCCTTTTCCTGTATAACCCGTAAAAGCTGAGCTTGCACCTCCAGAGGGAGTTCGCTGATTTCATCAAGGAACAGCGTACCTCTGTGGGCCAGTTCAAAATATCCGGGCTTGCCCCCTTTCCGACTTCCGGTAAATGCGCCCTCTGCATAACCAAACAGTTCGCTTTCGATCAGGGATTTCGGCAGCACTGCGCAGTTGACCGCTACAAAAGGCCCTTTGCGGCGAATGCCTTCATTGTGAATGCTTTGGGCAAAGAGTTCCTTTCCCACGCCGCTTTCCCCTTCAATTAGCACAGAAGCGTTATACTGGCTGAATTTTTTCGCAATGGAAATACAGTGGGCCATTTCTGTGTTTTTATGCACAATGGACGAAAACTTGTGTTTTGCGACAAAACCTTTCTCCATCAGGGTAACCCGCAGTTTTTGTTCCCAATCCTGAATCTTTTGAATGTCACGGATAATAATTACAGAACCAAAAGAAAATTTTTCCATAGAGACGGGAATGATGGAACCCGAAAGCAATCTGTTGCCTATTCTGAAAGTCTGGTCAATAACCTGCCCGTCTTTTTTAATTCCGCCCGCAAATGGAAGTATTGAAAGAGCCTCAATTGGTTCCCCAAGAATTTTCTCCTGCTTGATGCCGAGCAAGTCCTGCGCAATAGCGTTAAAAAGAATCACTCTGCCATTCCCGTCAATGGCTATTATTCCGTCATTGGCAAAATCAATTACCGTCCGCAGCCGCCGGGCCAGTTCCTGCTCCTGTTGCAGCGCAGCGTATATTCGCAATGCTTCGTCCATTGCCGCCTGAATCGAAGAATCGCTTGACTGATGCAGATAGCATTCATAGCCTGCGGCATCACAGGTTTCTTTTACAATGGTGTCCCCTATGAACATGGAAAAGCCCTGTGCGGCGCAAGATGAAACAACATCTTTGACATCGTCGCTATCATCGATATTTACAATCGTAAGCGGTGTCTTTATGATCTTTTTTATCATCGTTTCATCACGGCTGTTTATAACGTTTGAGTATCCTACTATGGCAAGAGGCCGGTCTTTTTCGATAGCTGCCGAAAGCGATTCAATTAATTCGGAAGGGCTAAGGCGTATCTCTACCACAGGCAGACCAATATTCGCCTCTTTTATTAGTTGATAGGTACACCCGCGGGAAATGACTACCCGCACATGATTTTCCACGGCATTGAGCGCCTGTACAAGCCCGGCTTGCTGGTTGCCTCTGACTACATCAATGTTCCGGTACTTTTGATTTTTTACCATCTGCAGGGCGGAGTCATACATTTGCTTATAGGGAGCAACGAGTAGTATCTCTTTCATTAGGCTATTGTACCACAAAAATTAACAGCCGAAAGAGTTATTTGGACAACTCTAGTAGCGACACCAGCGATGCGGCAGAGACTTCAAGCCTCGCGTAGTTTGCGCAAGGCGTAAAAAACAGCGTCTTCCCTGCCGAAAGCGCCGGCCTTGGTTACAACCTTTAACCCTTCGTGCTTGCCCCCGATAAGCCGCATGAGCGGTATACCAACAGCAATCTCGGTAACGATGCTTGAGCCAAGAGCGCCGGCGCACTCAAAACAGCTCATTGCCGTATCGCCGCCCGAAAGGAAAAGCCCGGAAACCACTGCCCCGTCAAGAACCATGACGGCAATGCGGCCTATCATCCTTTGGGTAAAATCGCTCATCTCTTCCGTGGACAGTCCTGCCCGGCGGGCGCTTTCTTCGTTTTTTTGACGCTCGTCTTCGCTGTAGGTGGAGGAAGAAAGCAAAATCACATCTTTGCCTTCTTTTAGAAGGGCAATGGCCTGCGCCGCCGCATCTTCGGGGCTAACAGTTTTTTCAAGAATGTCGTATAACGGCACTTTGACCAAAGACACGCCCTGCTTCTCGGCATACTGTATCTGGTTTCGGGCTACCGAGCTTACGCTTGCCACAACTGCCAAGGCGGGGGGTATAGATTGCTCCACGTTCAAAAGGTTATCCGCAAGGGCGGCGGAGCCTACCCACAAAACACGCTTTGCCGTTGACAAAACAGTACGGACAATAATCTGAAGATCGCTGTTTGAAGCGGCATCAAAACAAAAAATGCGCCCGCCGTCAAAACTGAAAGCTCCGCTGCGCACCGCTTCAAGACCGGTGTGAATGACCTTTTCGCCGGGAAAAGCTCCAGTCATAATGTCTTGAATATCATCGGTTTTAACGGGGGTTTTCGGGTCTTTGGCTAACTCGGTTTGGCTTACCGGGACGCCATTAAGACAGTGAATCCGGTTGACGGTAGTGCGGCCCAAGTCAGGAAAGGCCGGGGCAAAAACGATCATCTCTGGCTTGTAACACTGATCCAGCGCCCTTGTTTCCGCGCCGATATTGCCCCGCAGGGTTGAATCGACTTTTTTTATCACCCGGTAAAAATTCTCAAAGGGGATGTTTCCGGCTTCGCCAAGTACCCGCTGAAACGCATCTTCTTCGGGAAGGGCGCGGGATTCAGTGTCAAGCACGCAGGACTCTTTGCCCGTTATCCCTTGGCTGGAGAACACCACCCTTACCGGAATACCCCGGCGGCGAACCTGCACCCCCGTATCATTGGAGCCGGTAAAATCATCGGCAATGACAAGATAGTTTTTCATTACCTTCTGATAATATACCGTGAAAAAAAATCTGTCAAACGCACTGTACGCTACCTGCACTCTTCCACAACCCATAACAGTACACACAGCCCGCCGGACAATTCCCGTAAGCGCCTATGTCCACGCTTGGGGCGCAGCGGCACAAAGGCCGCCCCTGCCCTTTGTCCCTGCCCGGCGCGTTAAGACCAAAAAGCCTTGCAATGTATTCGCCGTCAATGCAGGCTCCGGCGGGGATTCCAAGCTCTGCCATGCCTTCCTCGGCGCAGCTTTGGATTTCCATTCCCTGCGAGCGGGCGATATGGGACAACTCGGCAAGGAGTTGGCGGCAGGCAGGGTCAAGAGCCGCCCCGTTATGCGGCGAGCGCTCCAAAACACCGCTGCGCTCCAGCGCCGCAAGCCGTCTTTCTGCGGCGGAATACCTGTCGTACACGCTTACAATGACCCGTTTCACCGCACCATTAAGCTGCGCCGCAAGATGGGCAAAATTGCGGCGGTGAAACTCGCTGTCCGTTAGGCTGGACAAAAAAACCGGGTCATACCGCCAGATTACCCGCTGCGGGGTGATTTTTTGCGCCAGCCCCTTCATCGCCTGAATAACAGCCGCCGCCGCCGGAACATTCGGCTCCAAAACAGAAGGATACGCCGTAAGCGTGGTCATCACATAAAAATTATAGCCCCGGCGCTCCAAATCTTCGGCATGGCTTAGAATGGAAGCGGGCTCCCTTGTCCAGAAAGCAAAAACGCTCCCCTCGCACGGCAACAGGGGAACCCGCCGCACCTGACGGGGATTGAAGGGGTTTTTTACGTCAACAAAGCCCGCATCCAGCCTTTCCAGAAACCAGCCAAAGGCAAACCTTGGAATATCACAGCGGCGGGATACGCTTATAATCATTTGACAAATGCCTTGCCCTATTATACACTATATTATATCATGGCTGATACTGCATTTTTAACTGACGCTGATTTTGAGCAATATCGCAGTCTTATTTACAACGAATGCGGTATTCATTTTACCTCGACAAACCGCTCCATACTGGAGAGCAGGCTCAGAGAAAGGCTAAGAGAAAAAAATATCGATTCGGTTAAGACCTATTTTGCCGCAATCTCTAGCGATCAGGGCGAACTGAAGAGCTTTCTTGACTCGATAACCACGAATCTGACACGTTTTTTCCGCAACCAGCCCCAATTTGACGCTCTGCAGAACCATGTCATTACGGAACTGCAGAACATCAAGAAAGCGGACGGCAATACCACCATCAAAGTCTGGAGCGCCGGATGCTCAACCGGGGAGGAGCCGTATTCCATCGCCATGCTGATGTGCGAGGTACTTCCGCCGCACTGGAAATGCGAGATTATTGCCAGCGATCTGAGCCTTAAATGCCTTATGACCGCCAGGGAAGGCTTCTACGCTGACAACCGGCTTGATGGCATTCCCGATAATTATTTGAAAAAGTATTTCGAAAAGGTAGAGGGGGGGTATAAGATTCTCCCGAAGCTGGCGGCAAACATCCGCTTTGACTACCACAACCTTAAAAACGACTCTGGACTGCGGAATGTGGATGTTGTTTTCTGTAGAAATGTAATCATTTATTTTGACGAAGTTACCCAAGCGGCGGTAATTAACCGTTTTTGGGACGCTATGGCTCCCAAATCTTTTCTTTTTATTGGCCATTCGGAATCCCTCTTTGGCATGGATACGAAATTCGAATTCGTTAAAACTGAATGGGCTACCCTGTACCGGAAATTTATCTAGGTGAAAAGGAGTTAATTCTATGTCTGATGAAATATCGGTATTGATTGTTGACGATTCAGCCATGATGCGCAACCTTATCGGGCGCATGGTCGAAAATGCTCCGGGACTTACCGTTGCGGAAAAGGCCATGAACGGCAATTTTGCGCTTCAAAAAATTCCGAGGGTCAACCCCGACGTGATTTGTCTGGATTTGGAAATGCCGGAGATGAACGGCATTGAGTTTCTGCAGGAATGGAAGAAGCAAGACCTTAAAATCCCGGTGGTTATCCTTTCGTCGCTGGCTGAAAAGGGGGCCAGAATAACGATGGAGGCCCTTACGCTGGGGGCCAGCGATTTTGTTCAAAAGCCTTCCGGATCGGTTTCCACGGACATTCAGAGCGTCCGGAACACCCTGATACCCAAGCTGCTCGGTTATGGGGAAGCCTACCGCCGCTCGCAGGGCAAAAAGGTTCTTTCCCCGGAAAAGTACGCCCAAAAGCCGTCCGAGCCCGTCCCACCGGACATGGTATCTTACTTGAATATGCCTAGGACACCTGCCGCCGGGCCAGCAGCGCCGCCGCCCCAGCTCCGCAAGCCCGGCAAAACCGAAATTATCGCCATCGGCATTTCCACAGGCGGCCCCGATGCCCTGCGGGTAGTTTTTTCCAGCCTGGACAAAGATTTGACCGTGCCGATTGTGGTGGTACAGCATATGCCCGCCGGGTTTACTGGCGAGTTCGCCAGAAGCCTTGACCGGGTTTGCCCCCTTGCTGTCAAAGAGGCCGAAGACGGGGACGCCATACAGAACGGACGCATCCTTATAGCTCAGGGAGACAGACACCTAGAGGTGGAACGCACGGGAAGGGGAACGATAGCCCGCCTTTCCAGTTCGCCCCAAGTTTCCGGACACCGGCCCTCCGCAGATGTGCTGTTTGCTTCGGTGGCCCTTACCTTCCGGAACAATGCATTGGGGGTAATTATGACGGGCATGGGCCGGGACGGTGCGGCGCAGCTTGGAACCATCTTCAGGGAGGGGGGAATAACCATTGGTCAGGACGAAAACTCCGCGGTGGTCTACGGTATGCCCCGTGTCGCGTGGGAATCCGGGCACGTAATGGAACAAGTGCCGCTGGACAAAATGGCCCGCAAAATCTGCGACATAGCCAAAACCGAGCGCTAAACCGTCATTGCTGGCACGGCGCTTGCCGGACGCTCCAGCGGCCCTCGGTTTTTTGAAAGGCCGAGACCGGCAACTGGACTGTCCTGCCGTCTTCCGTTGAAAGCTTTACCTTGCCCATGACCACGTTCACTTCCGCAACCTTCCAAAGAGAGTTGTCCCAGCTTATCTTGGTTCCCTCGCTGGGGATAAGCCGGCGCTGTTCCCCGTAAAACAAATGCTCGTAGGCAAGACAGCAAAGAAGACGCCCGCAGGGGCCGGATATTTTCATGGTGTTCAGGGAAAGGTTCTGATCTTTGGCCATTTTTATGGAAACAGGCTTAAGTTTGTCAGAAACCGTATGACAGCAGTACCCCCGCCCGCAAACCCCAAGCCCGCCGATCTCCCTAGCCTCGTCCCGGACACCAATCTGGCGCAATTCTATTCTGCTTTTGAAGACAGCCACCAAGTCTTTTACCAGTTCCCGGAAGTCAACCCGGCTTTCGGCGGTAAAGAAAAAGAGGATTTTCGGCTCTTCCAAAAGATAATGAACCAGCACAAGCTTCATTTCCAGCTTGCGGGCTTCAATTCTTTCCTTGCATATATCAAAGGCTTCCTGTTCCAACTGCACGTTAAGGGCCGCTCTGGACAGGTCTTGGCTAGTGGCGATTTTTTCGATCCGGGCGATGTTCGAAGGGTTTTGGCCCGCCTTCTTTTGAATAACGCCAATAACCTTGGCAAGATCGCGCCCGTAACGAGTGGGAACCAGCACCACCGCCCCCGGCTCCAGCATTTTCCCGTCCCACGCCGCATGAAAACTTTCCCTTGAATACACAAGGCGCAGCCGGTAAATCGGCGTATCCTGAGACAGAGCCTCGGAGAGTATCCCGGTAATAACCGATTCCTCGCCAAGTAAGTCGTGGGGATTATCCTCAAGGGAAGATACATCGTCTTCCTGTATGTCTTCGTAGCCGTCTGAATCAGTCATCTCGTTCCTTTATTGCGCCTGAAATCGTCAAGTCCACCAGTAATCCGGCGATCTCGTCCATTTTGGAAAGCCGTTGAAGCTGGTTTGTCTGACCGGACAAAATCGCCGCCGCCAGCTCCTCCAGTTTTTGATCGATTACCCGCACCTGATGATACACCACATCCTTCCATTTTGCCTCGCCCCGGACAACCACCTTCTTTTTTATACCCTGATCTTTATATATTTCGTAACTATTTTCAACCACGTAGTGAACAAAATTCCGCACGGCCTTTTTGTACCGGAGTATCTCGTCAGGAAAGGGGCGGTCTTTCAGATCGCTGCCGGCGCTGTGAACCGCGTCCATAAGTTCCGTCATGGCTTCTTCCGAAGGGGCAAGTTCCTTTAAGGGGCCAAGGTCTGCCGGGGCAAAAATCTCCAAAACCTGCGAAAACTTGGATTTGCGGCTTTTTTGGGCATCTTCCCTGGCATTGGCCTTTTTTACTGCCGGTTTCAGGCCCGATTGAAGGGCGTTAAGCAATGAAGTGGCCGAAGGCTCTACTTTGTCCATAGGTTTTTGATTCAGGAACTCCCGCTAAAACTGCGTTCCGCACTGCTTCCCAGCGATTCCCTAAGTCTGGTTACATCCTGATGTTCCGATAAAGCCCGGTTCCACGCCTCGTCAGTCTTGCAGACCCGGACATGACCGTGGATCAGGCAGCCTTCATCGGCCTGAATGCACCGGGTAATAATGTCCCCCATTACTAGGCCCGTTGCCAGAACGACAATGCGCTCTTTGGCAAGTACATCGCCAAAAACCACGCCGCCGACAGTAACGGATGTACTACTGTTTACGCCGCCTTTCATTCTGGCCCGCTCCCCGATAACAACCCGGCCTGCGGCTTTGACGTTTCCCAAGACATTGCCGTCCACACGGGTAAACCCCCCGGATTCGACATTGCCGGACACGGTAGTCCCCGGCCCTATGATGGTGTTTACGGAGAAATCTTCCTGCTTATTCGATGAGGCCATGTGCGCCCTTTGAAAAACGCGGCAACCTTAGCGGATCATCCTCGCACGATTGGGGCGAATGTTGAGGAAGTTGTAAGGGTCTACCACGTCCGATCCGATGTGTACCTCGTAATGAAGGTGGGGGCCGGTGGACAGTCCCGTGTTTCCGATGTACCCGATAACATCCCCTTGCTGAACCCGCTGTCCGACCTGCACCCTGAAAGAAAGCAGATGGGCGTAGCGGGTAAAAAACCCGTGCCTGTGCCGGATAATAACGTTGTTGCCAAAGCCGTCCCGGTCAAACCCCAAGAATATCACCTGCCCGTCGGCAGTAGCCACTATGGGGTCGCCCTGACGGAATGTTGAAATATCTATGCCCCTGTGGATGTAGTAGTGCCCGGTAAAGGGGTTTTGGTTCCGGCCAAAGGGCATGGAAATCCGTCCAACGCCGCCCTGAATGGGCCAAATGCTGGGGATTTCCGTAAGCAGAGCGCCCTGCGAATTAAGGGCAGTCCCTATCTCCCTAATCGGGGCGGCGGCATCGTTAAAAAACACTGAAAGCCGCCGTAAATCCTCTACTTCCTGCAGGGTTCCCGCAGGGGTTTCCCTGACATCGAAGAAAGAGGACAAATCCCCGGCGGGGGCCGCCGATGTCCTGCCGGTTCCGGCAACATCGGCCCCAATGGTAGCGAGGGTTCCGGCAAGGGCCGGTTCGAAGTTTCTGACTTCCCTGAACAGGACATTTACCTCGTCCCGAATCTGATCCAGACTTGCCTGGGCAGACCTAAGGCGATCTTCCCTTTCGGCAAGGTTTTCCCGGACAGAGCGGTACGACATCCCGTGCCAAAGAAAGGTTCCCAAAATGGCGGTCAGAACCAGAAAGAAACAGCAGACCGACAAAACCGAAACATTAAGGTTGTAAACCTTTTTTTCCGAATGAGGCACAAAGACTACGGTGTAACGCCTGGTTACCGCCCGCCCAATAGCCCGAAAAAAGCCGCTTACGGCTTTGAAAACAACAACAGCGCCGCCTTTTACTTCTTGAACAAGATTATTTTCAAGGCGTTTATATTCATGCACAGAACCCACAACAACTCCTTATAAATAAGGCCGTCCCAAGAACAACCTTGCATATTGTACCCCGCCGGGCACAAAATGTCAATATCAATTCTCACATTTTTAAAGGTATTTTTGTTGTATTTTTACATAAAGCTGTTCCAAGATGCCAGACTTTGGAACAGCCGCCCTGGGTTTTCAGGGATTTACCATTGTCGGCAGGTTAAGCGTGTTTCAACACTAGCGCAGCCGGTAATTTATGACCAAGGCCGCCCGGTGGAACACGACGCGGCGCTGTCCTCCTTCCCGCTCCAAGGCTAAGTCGCGGTAAAAATAATCGGTTGTGTTGAAATTCCTGGTTCCGTGGTTGCGGCGAGTGTGCATTTGCACCGCAAAAAGCGCATTTAAACGGGGGGTGAAGGAAAAGTTCAAAAAGCTTGAAAAAATCCAATACCCAAGGTTTGCGCCCCAAAATTCCCCTGAGGGCGTGTTGTAAAGGGGCGTATCCAGTTCCGCCATGAACGCGACAACATTCAACAGGGGCGACAGCGGCATATAGTAGCCGATAACGTAGGAGGCGCGATACCTCCAGCCGTTCTGGTTTTCCCTAAAGTCGTTTTCAAAGACCCACGACTGTCCCGGTCCGGCCCCGGTATAGGCGACATAGCGGAACTCGTGGCGGGTCTGGAAAAGGACGTGGTTCCAGTATCCCGGAATGACGGCCCCCGTGTCGAACTGGAGGGTTGCGGCCCCCCATGCGTTCCAGGTAAGGCCGTCAAAGGCGTTCCCGTCAACCCTTGACCTTTGGGGCGGGTCGGCTGGCGAAGGCTCGTCCCTGTCCCCCCTGTTGATGCCAATCCCGTATCCAAGGGGCATATTCCAGCCGGAGCCCGCCATGCCGCCGCCGGAAAGCACGAAAAAGGCCGCCGGAGTCCAGTTGATCTCGCCTACGCCGTTCAGGGAAACCGGAGTAAACTCGGCGGAAAAAACCGTGGTGATATTGTTTTCGCTGGTTAAAGGGCCGGAGCCACGGAGAAAGGGGAAGGTCAGGCTTTGGCTCAGTACAAGTTTCGCCGCCGGTTCACTGGAAAGCTGAAGTTCAAGGTACGTGGCGGCGGTTATTCCGTCTTCTTCCGGGGGAGGGGGCGCCTGTGCCGTGGCTGGGGCGACGGCGATGAAAAGGGCTAAAAGCGTGGCGGCGGCGGTACGCAAAACGTTGGCATGTGGCATCGGGTTCTCCTTCGTGTTTCTGCTGTATGTGCATGATAACTATACCACGAGTGCTGGAGAAACACTACAGAGAGTCCCCCGCCGTGCGTGAGCGTGAGCATTTCCGCCAAAAGCTCCGGCAGGGGAGGATATACGGTTTAAGAAGCCGCCCAGGGAACCCGCTCCGGAGCCACGGTCTCCTACGCTAAAGAGCCTGAGCAAATGGCTTCTTAAACCGTATATCCTCCCCTG
>Ga0123355_10003926_pt1 | contig 21515 bp, 8 predicted proteins | sample TergutEmb28metaG_3_FD_89872 | JGI IMG/M metagenome (GOLD analysis project Ga0123355, IMG submission 89872) | Embiratermes neotenicus P1 segment gut microbial communities from Petit-Saut dam, French Guiana - Emb289 P1 | ecosystem: Host-associated > Arthropoda: Insects > Digestive system > Gut ...
AACTCCCTGAGGATGATCTAAGGATCGAAACATGTCGGAGCGATTTTAAGTGTTTTAGTGTGTTATTTTATGTAAGTGCATTTGTTGGTTGATAATTAAAGTAATTCTACGAAATGCACGGTGCAACGATGAGAATACGATTCATAGATACAATTAAAACTATAAAATATTTAAAAGTGCTCCGACATGTTTCGGATCACAGAGGATCCGTCATCAGGGAGTACAGTACTTGGCTAAAATTACAAGAATATTCCTATCTTGTCCGTTGACATGGGCGTGGTCGGTGTTATGGCACCATTATTCGGCCTGTTGTGCGTGTTTGTAGTTCACTGTAGTTGGATAATATAGTGTTTAAATGTCATTGATGCCCGGTGCAAACACGAAGAGTGAAATCATGTCGTTTAACACTTATTATAAAAGCCAAACGATGCCAACTGGAACTTAAGCTCAAAAACATGAGCTGGCTACTAAACACACGTTCACAGCTATCCCTAGACAGCAAACTAACCGTATATAAGACAATACTGCGACCCATCTGGACATACGGGTTAGAGCTATGGGGATGCAGCAAGCCATCCAACACCAGGATTCTCCAAACATTCCAATCAAAATTGCTCAGAATGATCAGTAGTGCCCGCTGGTACGTCTCCAACCAAACCTTGCACAACGACTTCGAAATCCCGTACGTAACGGAAATGAATAGAATCAGCACCAACAAATACAAAAATCGCAGCACTGTGCACAGTAATCAACTGGTTAGAACCATCTTCAACCCCTCAGTCGACAGACGACTCAAACGGTTATGGCCGGAAGACTTAGCCAAATAGAAAAGTTCCAGTGAACCATCGATGGATGGTGCCTGCCTCACGACCTTTTCTTACCACAACTTTACTAATTAATCTATGTTGAGTAGATTGTAACTTGCAATATACAATAAAAAACATTTATTATGTCTAGCAATGTGAAGTTTTATGTGTAGATATTTGAAGAATAGACCAATAAACTCTTTGCGAAATATTGTTTTTAATTCTGAAATTACGAAATGCTTTGACGGCGCGAGTATTGGAGACTCTGGGTCGCAATTGTTGGTTTAAGGGGTGTTTCAGTTTGTAGACGTAAGAGACAAGCATCAATGCAAAGGAAGCGGAAAAACACCCGACACCTAAGTCAGTTTTTAAAAGTGATAAAATCGTCAGTAGACCTTGTTGTATCAGCAATAATCGTTAGAATGCGATGTTCGCACTTGTTCAAGCCTGCCTGCGCACTGACGCAACACGCTCAACTGGATTGTAGTAATGAGTGTAGATGTGGGGTCCCATTGACGTCATCACAGCTCCTAGAATGCACAATACGTACGTTTCCACACCCAACACGCACACAAATCATGAGCGCTACCTTTTTATCCCCTCTCACTTTGACTTGCTTGTGTTTGATATGCTGCAAGTCGTATAGCAGATACTGTTTTATGTTCTGTTCCACCTCACTGCAATTTACACTACCAGTCTACCGTACATAACATGGACCAGACTGTGTCTACTGCTTACATAGCAGTAAGAAATACAGGATTCTTTCACTCTGTGAAATTTCTTGACTGTCGATGTCCCTCGATTAGTTTACTTACCAAAATATTTTGTCCATGCAGTGTGTTTACCTGTTTCGTGTAATTCCTAAAATAAACGGTAATCATTACCGTACGCAATATTAACCGAGTTTCTTACGAAGTCACAGAATGTTCTCTGTGAGGTACGTACAATATATATATATATATATGTATAATATACATTAATTTTAGCCTGCAAGCCAGGTGGGACTTACGGTGGAGGGACGGGGTTTATTCTGCAGTTTATCTTTGATGTCCCATGTCACTATCATTCTACCAATAATACATACTCATCGTCTTCGATCTACTCGTATCATAAGGACAAGCGGGCAAACCTTGGGGACCCTCTAGCAAAGCTATCTTCTTTAGGTAAGAAGATATTTTTATCTTCAAAGTGTTCATATGTGTAATGGTGTTTCGGAACAAAACTGTACTGTCTTATCCTCTTAATTATTTATCGCTTCAGTGAGACACTGTGCCTTCTTGTTCTTTTAATATTAGTGTATATTGCCGCTATATTAGTGTATATTGCCGTTATATTAGTGTATATTGCCACTATATTTCAGATTTTATTACAGTTCAACGATGTAAGCAACCAACAAGAAGCAACAATTTTCGTTTATTGATCTTTTTATTGATCTATTTGAATCTGCTCTACATGTTTCGGGCGACAAACTCGCCCATCTTCAGGAGCACTTTTTGACTATATAAACAGCTTTGATGCAATGCACCGATATTGCTGCCTATCGGTGCATTGCACCAAAGCTGTATATATAGTCAAAAAGTGCTCCTGAAGATGGGCGAGTTTGTCGCCCGAAACATGTAGAGCAGATTGAAATAGATCAATAAAAAGATCAATAAACGAAAATTGCTGCATCTTGTTGGTTGCTTACATCGTTGTTCTAATGGTACACGGTCTCACAAACGTCAAATTAATTACAGTTGAAAATACGTAAGACAGGTAGCATGTTTCTTTCCCCTGTAGCGCTGCGGCCCAACGCGGGCCATGGCCTCCTCATTCTTACGGTTTCTAGATCCCACACAACGACGCATCACAGTCGGTAGGACTCCTCTGGAGGCGTGATCAGCCCGTCGCAGAGAACTCTGACAACACACAATACTTACAACAGACAAACATCCATGCCCCGGTGGGATTCGAACCCACGATCTCAGCAGGCGAGCGGCCGTAGACCTACGCCTTAGATCGCGTGGCCACAGGGACCGACAATAGGTAGCATGTAACAAAAATAAATAATGAACACTTTAACAAACTTTGGTAACTGATGCGATTAAATCGACTCATGGCAATAAGGAGAACCGTAAAACTAAAAGGAATGTGGAAATCTCAACAAATATTCATGTAGAGAATCCCTTGGAAGTGGCCGAAAACGAATGCGACGTGTGAGGAGGTAGACATGTAATAAATATTACAGTTCATTATAGAGTGTCGTATCGAGTCCTTCGTACTGAGAGTTTGGAGGCTGTTATAAAGGTGTTTCAGAAGTTTCAGATCTTCGGGTACTCACACTGTGTCGCTGGGTTAGTGGTTCGCAACGTTTCGATACACCGTAATGCCTTCAAACGTCAAGGAGTCGAAGAAGAATAAAACACCTTTTGATACGTCGGGAACCACAAACCCAGCTGCACAACATCTCAACCTATGAGACCGGAATCTCCCGAATTACTTAGTACTTACCTGACCGTACTTTCTTACTGATGCGAGTTATAGGCACTGTACTCACAGTTGCTTATATTGTGTTTATTTTCGATGCAAAATAAATGTCACTAAAAAGGCACTAAATTATTTGAGAACTGAAGTAGACGCAATTCTAGAAACGTCGTTGGCTCCAAGTATCTTTTTTATAAATGTAGATTGTCCAACACAGTTGCTTTGCAATTAGTAAAATGTTGTTGGAGGCTTCATGGGTTCATAAGTTGGCATCTGCGAGAATTTAAACATAGGTTAAAAATGAAATAAATTGAAATGGTAACTTGATGCAAATAGGTAATTTTGTTGATGCATTCTTAGCTCGTCATATTTCGGGTACATACGCCCATCATCAGGAGTATTAGATGTTGAATTACAGCATATGGTTTTCTGCACCGAGTTTTTGGATGGGTGGTGGTCTTGAGAGCCGGTGCATGGGTCGTGTGTACGGTACGGATGGTGCCGTGCACCGTCTGTACCGTACACACGACCCACGCACCAGCTCTCAAGAACATCACCCATCCAAAAACTCGGTACAGAAAACCATACGCTGCAATTCAATATATAATGCTCCTGATGATGGGCGTATGTACCCAAAACATGTCGAGCTAAGAATACATCAATAAAATTACCCAGTTGCATCAAGATGGCATTTCAATTTATTTCATAAGGAAAATGCACGGTAGAACAACCCCCAAATAGGTTTAAAAATTTACAAAACCCCACATTTATTACGAGAGATGAGGTACGATACAGTACAAGTCTGTCTTAAAGAGCGATATTGGACCTAGCTTCCTGGGGTTCCTGGGCTTAAGGTAGTCAGGAAGGTCTCTAGGGGATTGTGAAATGTCGGCTTAAATGGTTTCAGTGGCTTCAGTCTATTTCTGCGGGGTTTATATGGTGGAACGGGAGAGCGAAGTAAGTGCAGGACGAAATTAGAGATACAATGGAGAGCGAAAGGAATGAAGAAAGACCAATTCGCCGGATAATGTGTAAGTCGTCTGAAGTCAACAGAATTGTCTGTTCGTAGTGAAGATTTAACCACATACGACAGAGCGCTTGGACAAAGGGTTAGGCGTGTCAATCACAACAAATCTTATTTAACTTCAATTTCACGTTTTAGATAGTTCTAAATATGTCATGCGGGAATCGTTGTACAGTAGGCCCACAGGAACATCAGTTTAAATTTGTTCAGAATGTTCTAACAATGTAGCAAGTTGCATTGTCCGTTGCAGACTGTCAACTAATTTGACGATCTTATAATAAAACCAACTAGATGCACTAATTTCGCGAATTTATTTTTGGAACGAAAGTCTACATGTTTCGGTCAGTTCCTCTGTCCATCATCAGGAGTTTTTCACTGTACACACAGGAATAGTATATGTCATATAGGTTTGCTGACAGCTGCGAGCAGGATCAGGACCACTGCTGTGCATACAGTGAAAAACTCCTGATGATGGACAGAGGAACTATCCGAAACATGTAGAGTTTTATTCCAAAAATAAATTTGAGAAATTAGTGCATCTTGTTGGGTTTATTATAAGAATTTATTACGATGCACGGTCACCTGAAAGTCTGATTAGACGTGTTTGTTTATAGTTTGATTAGAGACTGCGTAATTTGAGTTGTAGGGTAAATAATAAATTGGAAAGAATGTGCAAGAAGGCGGCTGTGGCATAAAGAGAAGTACTGTGTCGGCAGTTGCCTGACGGAGCTGAGATAAATTCAGGAAACGCTCATCCCTCTGCCTGTCCTAGAAGATAAACAGTAAATATTCAAAAATAAGTTTTTCGAAAGAGAAACCTCAAAAATACAAATTCAGAAACGTTTTTCTCGAATCTTCGGGTTTCTGAATGTAAAACGTTTCGAATTAGGTTAAACTTTAGGAACTGAATTTCTCCTAAACAAGTTCTTAGAGCGATATTTTAATGCCTTTTCTTCAAAATGTGCAATATCCTGTCTTTAGCGATATATATATATATATATATATATATGTGTGTGTGTATATATACATATATACACACCCACACATACACACAGAGTAACCCTTCCTATGTCTTAAGAAGTGCTATTTCTTATTAACAACGTGTAGTGTTTTGCAAATTAATTGGGACAAAGCATATTTATGGAAGCGTTTATTTTTGTTTATTAAAAATACATAGAATCATTTAGTTATATTATTAGTAACGAATATTACCACCCTTAGCCGCAATATGCAATTTCTTCAGGAAGTCCCTGCAACACACTACTGTAGCAGTTTCTACAGTAAGTCCCTGCAACGCTCTTGTATAACACATTTGTAACTGAAGACTTTGATGGGGAATAAGACACGAAGCATACATGCACTGCTCGTACATCAAACAACGAAGGCGAAACCTAACTATGCTTAACTGTTATTTTTGTTCGAGGACTATAAAGCGGATAAACAATAAAACATGTACAGTACAGTTACCTTGCCGAAACTCTGTTCCTTGATTCACAGAGAGATTGTCACACCTTTTTTATCGGACTGTACACTGAAACAATGGTTTGAGTGGAGAAGGGGAATGTGGAGATAAGGAAGAACGAGACCTCTGACAGAAGCGCAAGCGGGAAGGCCATTCTCTTGTGTTGTGAGCTATCTTGTTCGTGTGATGCCACTCACAATATAGGCTACCCTGCAGCACATCGCTACCTAAGGAGCTCGCTGTGCATGTAACATCTCTGCCTCCCAATAGCGGGACTTTACGTGAAGAACAAACTGGTGAACAGGGCATTACTTGAAATGGGTAAAAGTAGTTTCACTGCAACAGAACAGCAACAGAAGATCCATTTTGTAGTTCTGCTCATCTGACAGTATGGCGCTTTGTGCGTCATCTTATTAAATGACGGATAAAGTAAACAGGGAAGTCTGCCGAAGAACCCCGGTGTGAAAATTTTGATGTTTTGCTGACCGTGCATCTCAGTATAATCTTAGCAACTGACCAACTTAATGCACAAATTCTTGTTTTGTAATAAGTTTATTATAACCCTCTACATGTTTCGAGCACTGCTGTGCTCATCATCAGGAGGTCAAATTGTATTATACAGTATCTAGTATCGTCACACAGTAGGTGTCCGTCCGGTGCGCAGGTGGGCACCAGACGGCCACCTACAGAGTGTGACGATACCAGATTTTGTATTAATACAATTCGACCTCCTGATGACGAGCACAATAGCGCTCGAAACATGTAGAGGAATATAATAAACTTATTATAAAGCAAGGATTTGTGCATTAAGTTGGTCAATTGCTAAGATTATCCTGTTGTGCAGTTCGTCTGGTTTATTCTTACATATTTTGAACATAGCCTGTGAAATTACATTACAACCTACCATGGTAAATAACCGCGGAAGCTGCTAGTCGCTTAGCTAATAAAGACATACCAAGCAGTTTATTGTATCCGTGTCTATAAAAGCCTCCCCTGGCCAATCTAGGAGTGTAGATAAATCTAGCCCCAACGATCATATTCTGTTATTAATATTAGTCTTAATACCAATGAAACGTCTGTTGGAAATTTAACTGAGAATGACATTTCCCTTCTATTTTTTTATGAGAGATAGTTTGAAGTCTCGCTTTCACTGAGTATGTCAACTGTTTCAATTTTTCGACACGGCAGATACTGTAGTCCTGATTACAGCCTAGGTTCTTCTTATTTTTGTCTGTCGCTACCATCAGCTTGGTCTGTCCTTAAATATTACTGATGATCCGCATACTTTCATAAAACGTACCAGTATTCTATCCGATTATATGCACAAATATAGAGATTGTCTTCACATTTACAACTGGTTCTTCCAATTGGTATTTCTTTTGTCAATTTGAGGGTAAAATTCTGTATGCATTTCTGTCTCAACTCTCCTACGCATTTTTCATTCTTCTCCCATTGAGATAATTTTGGTTTCTTCATGAAAACCTGTTTTGAAGTATTCTTGGTTTTCCTAAACTTTTTTTTTTCCAGCAGTATTCCCATTTGCCCATTGCCATTTCTGTCGCGCTCACAGCATATTCTCTGAGAGCGGTGTCACACGCCCTGCAGGCCTCAGGTGGTCTGGTTCTACCTAATGAAGTCAGCATAATGTGTTTATTTATCTACCGCAAGTTGTTATTTTACACACATTTGTGTGTATGTTTCTCAAGAATCTTTTTGAAGGTGGTTTCAGCATTAGGTCTTCCGAGGCTCCAAACTTATTAGGAATGCCTTATTTTCTATTTTCACGTAATAGCGACACGCCACAGACTGGACGGTACGGGGTTCGAACGCGGTTGGGGTGAGATTTTCTGGACCCATCAGTACCGGTCCCGAGGCCCACCCTGTCTTCTATACAAAGAGTACCCGTCTCTTTCCCTGGGGTACAGCGGCCGGGGCGTGGGGATGATTATCTACCCACTTGTAGCGTCGCAGTCGTGTATGGTTGGACCTATACATCTGCCTCCCTCAGTGTGTGCTTGGCATAACGGGAGAGCTTCATTTTTCGCCAGGCAACGGGCGCTGAAAGTACTTCGAATTTTAATGTAAACGTAAACTGCGATAATTGACAATACCCACAGAAACCTGACATAATGACCTGACCACCGTCCAAAAACTTTTAATTCAATGTGTGTCCTTTCCTTAGCGTGAAAGCGCAGTTGTTAAACACGAAAAGTACCACTGCAGACGGATTACGGCGATATTTACGTAGAATTATTTACTGCCCCAGACTGCAGCCGACACGCTATTCTGATGTCACTGTCTACGTCACCACGTAGCAGAGTCATTATTGCAGATAGATTTTGCACTGCTACTGCTTGAACATAACCGCCGCTGCAGCTCTGCAAGAGATCGATGCCCACGCATATTGTGGCCAGGAATACCAACCTTTCATACGGCCTTAATTTCACTAACACCACGTTTGTGGCTATACTGAACCACATACCCACCATACAGGGCGCGTGTACTGGTTAGGTTCGAAGGTACTTGAATAAGGTCAGGGATTAAATTTTGTTTGATGTTCATAAGGTCATAGTTAACTTTATTTCGCCAGTAAAGTCCGTTTTAATAGACGGGAGACTTTATCATGTTATGAGGTTTGCGTATTTGTAAAATTGGCCGTAAATCTTCTTCAAACACGGGAAGTAATGGTATTACGTCTCCCTGGAACACTTCCCTGGAGAACTGTCTTAAAAGAGACAACCAAAGAAACTCTTAGGGTTCTGGGTCTGCATTTGTTTTATGGTAGGAGAGAAGTGTGTATATAACACCCGTACAGTCCACAGATATTCTTATATGACTTGAAAACCTTAAGAAATAGAATGGTATTTTGAATAAATCGTACTCTGATAGTCCATTGAAGGTTGATGTTTTTCTGCTTTTACATGAAATTTCAATTCTTTCCCCACAGAAAATATCCTTGTGTCCATTAGTAAGACCAATGTATGTGTTATTATCCCTGGCCTATATTTGGCCAGTCACTTTATTCATACCCAAGGTCTGAAAGTAGCCAGTTCGTGTGTACTTGACCCTGCTCTCTACTAAGCTAGTTTATGTGTTAAAGTTACTGGCCCCTATTTCACTGTTTGTTTCGGCCTCTGTATCCTACATGCGTTGGATAAGCGTCAAGAAACCGCGATAGAAAGAGCGGCAGTAATAAAAGAGAATAATCACTTTCCTTCTTCTATATCGATTGCTTGTCTCCGAGTCGCTGGGTCGATTCACTATTGAGGCTCACTTCTCCACCAACAGTTGCCTCAAACTACACTCCAAATTTCCTTTATATCTACGTCATGAAGTTTCATGTGACATTTTTGCTTGGTGTTGCTTATGAAATGAATTTTGAAATTTGCTCATCTCTCACAAACATCGGGGCATTACCAACCAGTTTGTATCTCTGTGACATCTGCACTGCATAAACCTACTGTGAAATAAAACTAAGAGGTTCTTTAGATATTCATTATTCAGTTTTCTTATATTCGGAGTTAGCAAAGAACCTCTTTCCAAATTTTGATTTCAGTTGCCTTTAACATTAAGCGACTCTTGATTCAGGTCTGCTGTTTGAAATGGCTCTGTTGTTGAAGTGCTTACTTTTTGTTCTTTGAGTTCTTTGCTGTTGATGTTTCCATTGTTCTTTTCATTTGTCTTTGTTTACCTTCCTTTTCAACCACCCTCCGATACTTTTGCTTCCAAACGAACGACTGTATGCACCAGAAAGTAGCCTCAGTCAAGTGCAAGAAAGAAGTGTCGAAGAAGCGTTTCAGAGTAGCAGAGTTCTTCTTTCACTTAAGAAGTGGGTTTTAACGTCGTATGCTAGTAAACAGTGCCATGAATGTATCCAGGACGTAGATGCGTAATTCTTGACGGTATACGGTATTATCATCGCGACATCATCACGTCATCATATGCACGTCTGATACACTAAACTGCAATCAGGAAGCACAACCTTGCTCTTTCAAGTAATGCCATGATTTGTATCACTTATTTTAAATTAATTCATCTATCCCACGGAAACGTTAATTTGAATATTTAATATTGAATTTTACGTAACTACATGGTGTCGCTAAATTGTAAAGAATGGTGTCTTGTTTATATTGTTTATATTGCACTGTACGTAGGATAGAACTTGCATCATGGCAACCTTGCGGATCTGTCGTGGGCGACAATAATGTGTCACCCACAAGCCATTGTCGTCGAATTTAATATTTGACGCCAATAATTGTATATAGATTCTGTGAATAAATATATTTTATGTCTGCAGATTATATTGCAGGCTGTCATGACGGCCATGTCTTAGACTTCTTTTACCCACTCCGTCTGTGTGCGTGCCTTAAATTCCTCTATGGATTTATGTATTTTCATACTTCTGTAGTGACCAAGCGTGCTGAAACTCACGAAGAAAGTGCAAATTACAGCTATGTATATATATATATATATATTCACACACCTATACATGTTTTTCTGTGTATTTGCTGCACTCAAAGATGTTTTACTTAATTTTTGTGTCCCGTTTTGTACACTTTCTTCACACCATGTACTGTTAGAATGCTGATTGCGAATACCAAGACCATTGCTCTGCTACAGTGGAAGTTTATTCGCAGGAAATACGACAGGAAACGGCCGAACGAAGTGAATGTGTTTGAACATATGGAGACATTTACACTAGATGCGTAGCGATAAACCCGAATCGCTGGGTGTTCAAACACGCCTGCTTCTTTTTCTTCGCGGGAATGAAAGCATTTTGTGTATCATTTTGTCTCACTTGTCTTTCCTTTTAATGGATTATGGAAGTGTATCACGTGCCATTCGTGTTGTTCATAACGTTTCTCAGGTTTTCTGGATCAGTCTTTAAACAGTTTAGAATATTCGCTTTCATTGCGTTGAAATAAATTATTAACTTAGTGTCTTCTAATGTTGCTGATAAAAACAAACAAATTTTAACAGATTGTTTTTTAAAAAATGTAAATCCAGTGCATGATAGATGGGTACACTATAACCACGGTTGTCCACATTCGCAAGTTGAAGCTCCTCACCCCCAAAACGCCACCCCCTTTGAATTCGCTTTTATACTCGACTTCGAGCGAAAACGCTATTCTTTCCCAGATGCGTCGGTCGGCAGTTAAGGTCTGAATGAAATTTATTGTGTAGACTGCGTGCGAAATAAATGTTCGGTATAATTATAGGTTGTCAAAAAGTTAAAATCCGTTTAAAAGTTTTTGTGTACAAAATATATTTGAAAGCAATTGGATCAGCAGGAGCTCGGGTTCGCTGCTGTTAGCATTCTTCAGTGTTAAAATCTGTCACGTATGCATATCATTTGATTTCTTTATCTGCTGTAGATAAAACGTGAATTCTTAAAAAGCATTACATCAAAGGAAAATTTATAGACGACCTTTATGCTCGCGTTTTTATATCTTATATAAGGCGAATTTCAAGAAGCGTCGAAATATTATTGTTCGCAAAGGTTATGAGGGAGATGCTAGACGATTCAGGTTCTTGAACTTTATACTCTGATCTGAAGGAGAAGAGCTTTTTATTACGTTTCGATATTGAATCGAAGTGTAGTGAGGCAACACCTACGCAGGAAAAGAATTGGTAGCTTCTTTCACAGTGAGAATTACAAAGAACGTATGGAATGTCTCAAAATCTAATCATAGCCTCTGTAGGGGACCTGAATGCAGCGTAGGAAGCCTTTGTTATTGGACTGAAATGCCAATGGTTGGTTGAACTCCACCTTGTAAATTGTTTTATTGCGTGGGATGGGAAGTAGTGAAAATATTCTAATGTGTTCAAGAGAAAACATAACGAAAATATATTTTTCCAATGCACAGCGCGATTTTTTACTGGATGTGAATTAAACAAGCCGTTTACACTTAAAATTAGCTGGTATGTTCTTAAGCATAAAACCTGTAGCGTATGTTTTATTAATCTGTAATTTTTAAATAATCATGTTACGTAATGCCAATACAGAGAAACAGAATAATTCTCTGAAACACTTTATTATCCAACAAATGCACAAATATATAATTCGCAGATATAATTAAAATTATAATTTAAAAGTGCTCTAACATGTTTCGGATCACAAACGATCCATCATCAGGCTCCCTGATGATGGACCGTTTGTGATCCGAAAATGTTGGAGCACTTTTAAATATTTTATAATTTTAGTTATATCTACGAATTATATATTTATGCATTAGTTGGATAATAAAGTGTTTGATTGTCATTGATGCACGTTGCAAGCATGAAGAGTAGTTCTCTCTTTTCCCCTCAGCTAATAAAATGTCTGAATCTTTCCTTTATTATTCATCAAGTAGGCATATATTCGCACTTTTGCATATAACGCATACAGTTATATCCTAAGTAAAGGTAAAGCAGTCCCGTTACATGCCTGGAGTGACCCAGAGGATTCCAGGAAGTTAAGTTTCCCAGATTTCGTGACAACGGCACAGGGCGGTGGTAGGTTGACAGCCTTATGCACCGACCGCCCTTACCCCTAAGAAATACTCCTGCTATTCATTTCTGTTAGAGGCTGAATCGACCCCAGGGCCATAGTGCGATCGGGAAGATTTTATGTCAATGAAAAATCCACTGACACCAGTTGGGATCGAACCAGCGACCTTCCGATTTGTATCACAGCACCTTAACCACTGTACTATCGCGGTCCCTTATATCTTATGTACTTTTGTAAATATAAATCGATGTTGACACCCTAAACACTTATAAATTAGGCTGGTCTGTTCCAGCATGTCATTCGTGGTATTTATAGCTTTCTTGCTAACTTACCGTTATCGTTTATAAACCAAAACAGGTTTTTCGCATGTTATTTGACCAATATTGCATACTAAACCTGTGTGGTGTATCCATGTGTTAACCGACTTAATATCCTTGACCCTATATTTAATCCATGAAGTTCAGTAAGTGTAAAATTCAAGGGTGTATGGGCATTCAACCGTACAAATTCTAAACGTTGGGATATAGACATATTGCAATTTTATAGCGAAGTAATGCAGACTGTGACGTGATAACCATGTTTAAACTTTCACTGAGAGCCATAGGGGCTATTTACTGTGGAAGAATGGGAAGCTTTCTCTGAGTTAAGTGGTTAAAAATAGTACTTGAATGCAAAAGAGTGTAACAGAATATTCAAAATAAGGTCGTTGAAATTTGTTACAAAGTGGCGTAAAGCCGCTGACGTTGCAGCGCCGTTTTTCACAGTGCTGTGCATTATGGGCCCACTTGTTTGCACTATTTATTGCACTGTGATCTTTGAGGGACACATTGAAGTAAAGATTTCACTAGATAAGCATGCTATGGGAAAAAGTTCTAGAAAGTCAGCTATATTAAGGTATTAAAATTCCTAGAATAACAATGTGGGGAGAGCAGTGACGCTATTCGCTGATACGCTGTTAATTTTTCCCTGCAAACGTGATCAGTGACATTCTGACTCCGCTGTACTCTGCACTGCTGTATATTGCTCTCTTCTTCTGCTGACGCACAAACAGGTGGCCTGTATTTAGCGACAGAACCATATTTAGCCTTCTATGCATGCTCCTTCCACATAAATTGAGTTTTCAAAGCTTATTGTGTCTAATAATTTTGTGATAGCGAATTCAATATGTCGGTAACCAAATGCACAACTACGTTCCTGCAAATTATGGTACTAACTCAATAAATAATCGTTTCCGAAGAGGAAAGCAGATGTTCATTATTGTTTTCCGAAAAGCCCGATAAATATATGGACCCAACGTAACATTCTAACGTTCTCAGTTCTTCCCCCCGTTCTCTAAGACCACAATTCTCGTCAAGACTGCAACTGTTTATTCAATATATTGACAGCTAGAATCCCTAACCAGACGTTTTCTCGTGCGATTCAAAATTAATGAGCGTGGTCGTGACAAACGGACCTGCTGGACACAGAAGACATAAACTCGTGAGGATGGAAGTGTGTCGTCCTTTGCCGTTTAGAAACCATTGACATTTAAGACTGCTCGACAGTATATGAGAAGTCAGTGTGTGATTACAGCCTGGCCCGCCGCAGAAGAGCTACCGGATGCACGGTGCATGAGAAAACACTGCCAAATATACAGCGATAATTGCTTCATAAATTAATCCTTTTTACGCTCCTTTTTTTAAAACAATAATGATGTTACATCAATCTGAACTCCTCATTCCACATGCATGGATCAGATCTTATAAACAAATACACTTTGAATTTGCGGGTTGAATAATAGGCGGGGTATTTCTTGAGTAACCTTTTAAAGACGAATGGCACACCGCTTTATTTAAAGGCCCATTCCGTACCGCGCAGTGAACACTTTTTATCTCGGTTATAAAAACCAATCAGTTTATGCTGTGACACAAGCCGCTGTTTGTTCTCAGATAAATACAAAACACATAAATACATTGTGAGCAAACCGTACATTTGTTGAATGTTAAACCTGTTGGTGCATCACGTAACCAGTAGGCTTTAAAAGGTTAACATTTCAAAAACTAGTCGGTGGTAGGGAGTTGATTGCGTAGGTACCTTAGAAAGTATGTAAAGCAGTTTCAACAAATTAACTCTGTAGCAGAAACAGGATGAGACAACGTAGATAAGTTGCATTTGTAACGTGTTAGTGTTAGCATGGATGTTACATGTGTAGCATATGAATATATGTATTGGACTAATTTGACTCGAAATATGAACTTATATGTGTTATTCCTGAACACAGTAACGAATCTTCGGCTGCTAAAAAGTCCTAAGATTTCCTGACTAGCTTAGCGACTATCGGCTTTCTGAAAATGAATCTGTTCCATAGAATTTGACGATACTGACTTTGCACTAAGTCGTTACAGACAATGTTCCTCGGTTTCCATTTTGATCTCGACGCCAGTTTGTAGAATTAACTTATTGCCCACTGTAGTGAAGACTGCAGAGTTGTAATATTGGTTGTGTTGTTAGAAAGTAAGAGCTACCGAAAGATGATCTGCTGTTGAGTGCTTTTGTGTATAAAGAGAGGGTTCTTTGTGAAGTGGGAGCTCGCTCGCGGCTGTTGCAAGAGCGTCTGACGGGTGAAGACGACGAGAACGCTGAGTGTCCTTCAGAAGTAGCTACTGTTCTCTGTGTACAGTCGGACGGAATCTCGCCATTCCCTACACCAAGCAACAAGTCTCATCATGGCGTGACGAATATACATTTTAACATTTTGAAATTTTTACTTTTGACAAATTCAGCAATTTTCTTCGAAAAGTTGTGTTCTGTAATGATATTTCTGGTGGGCGTCTCTGGGCGGTATTGAAGAGCCAAATATTCCTTTGGCAATGGCATCTCTTTATGAACTACTGGCGGAAAAGCTTTGTCCAGAATGTATGTATTTACTTCTTGGACACCGTTGTCCAGTTTTCCATCACCACCAATGTGATGTACCTTGAACGCTTCATTTCAGTGGTATTCTGTCTGGGTTTCTTAGAAATCCAGGGTTCCGCTAACGACTTTTACAAACTCCACGAGCCCTCTTCGTGGTAATGGAAGCGGCGAATATAGTTTTGATAATATTGAAAAAGCTTTTATTCGTACGTAATCGCCTGGTAGCTCTTTTCAGCTTAAATCACCGAAAATAACATTTTGGTTTTCATAACTGTGCTTAAATATTTTATTTCCTAAAAGAATGGGTTTAAACTTTTATTTTATTCTTTCACGCCAAAATTACATTTCTTTACTTTACAGGGGTTTCTATAAAATTGAGATTTAACCTCAAGGTTTCCATTGATAGCAACTGTTTGCAGATTACTGTTGTGTGGTATCGGTACATTAAACTGAAGCCAATGAACGCAACAGGGATATATAGACACACACACATATATTTATATATACATATATATCGATTTATTCGTTATAAAACCTGAGGAAGGTCCTCTAGTACAGCGGAGCAACGCTTCTGAAACTCTAGGGCGCAGGTTGTTGCCGGTCTGCCAAGTATCAAAAGAAACCGTGTATATTCTATAGTCTTCACAGCTAGTCTGACGCTGAAAAAGAATTCATTTTTCGACTGCACTGAACATGTGCTACATAAGAGTTTTTTAATGTGTAAAAAACTATTTTTTGAGAAGTGTTATTTGTGAGAACAAAGTTTGTTTTATTAATAAGCAGGTTTATCGAGCACCGAAATGGAGCTGTTTTTGAACGTTCGTACTTATCCGGCAGATTCAAATTCTGAGCAGCTCTTGTCTAGACATAGAGGGAAGATTCATACCTTTGCAGGAGAGCGAACTACTTGCTTGCCACTCCTCGAATTCCTGACATGGCACCAAATACATATATATGGCAGCTCTTTAGCACATACAGTGTCCACCTGCTTACTCTAATTATTTATTAACAAATGACAGTCTTGTGCTTACGTGAGCTGAGGCAGTACAAACACAGTTAGTTCTTCTAAACGTACAAATTGGAGTTTAGTGGTAGTTTTGGAGAGTGGTATGGGCCAAAGGCATGGTGATAAATGGCATTCTATATACCAGCACCATCCTTTTCATTTGAGTGGATAAGGCGCTGCTGCCAGGCAGTTGCTGCTGCTGTATAGCCAACGAGTGCGGCAGGCTGCGCCGTTCCAAGGTTTTGCTGCACGAGGAAAGCTCCTGCCCTTCCCAGACAGCATGCAGAGCAGGCCTCTCAAATATCGATCTGACCCCGTGCACTATCAGTTCGATAAATCGAAAATCACAACTGTATAACACTAACTAGTTTTCAGGGAGCAAAATTCGAACAAGATTTAACCATTTCAGTAGATACTCTGTGTACCACGAATTGTAACATCCAAAAAATCCTAAATTCTTCTTGCAAAGCGTTGGTGTGTAATAATTACGGACACAGCCAAGCAGCGATTTTGTACTACACAGCGTCAACGGGTTAGTTTTTATAATGATGGGAAAGTGTTTGTTGCGCGGCACGCACTGAATCCTTAAATATAATTTATGTTACTTTTGCGTCTAAGGGGATAAACTCTGATCTGATTAAATTTCTTTCTACTTAAGATGCTTTTCTGGTACTTTCAAACCGTATGACTTATGTAGTGGGAAATGTGTTTATTCTGTCTCAAAAGAATAAAGATTCCAAATTAATATACATTATAGTTACGTCGGAGAGAGAAGTGACAGAGTAAGTAGATGGTTCTTGATTTGAATCTTGCAGCTTAATATTATTGAGCAGGAATAGGCTGCTAACCACACATCAGTGACCCTTACCTCTTCAGTTTCGGCGTCGGTGCAATGTTTGAACCGTGAACGCGCCACATGCCGCCATCCTCGGTACACCGCACAACCGTAAATGCATTTTAGGACAGAGTAAATTAAACATCCGTCCATCCGTCCGGCGCGGTAGTTTGTATTTAAACCCCAGCTTCATCGAAGGTTTAATACTAATGCAAAATGGACAGTAAAATTTCAGGTTACCAGAAAAAAGAGTGCAATTTTATGGAACTAATAATTTCGATGAGAATAAATTTACTGTTGTCTTGAGCGACAAGGCTATAGGTGACACATTACAACGGCCCAACTATCTGAGCAGGGTTATCATGAACGGAAAGTCAGGAACAGGAGGCAACGGACGGATATCGGGAAATATTCCTTTGTGAACAGGACCACCCGACTCTAGAACCGGTTACCTGCGGAAATTTTAGGGACTCTCCCCTGCAAACCAAATGCGTTTAGAAAGGGGTTAGGAGAGTGATTAATGTGGTGAACTGGATGGAATATGTGTGTGTTGTAAATTATCTAAAAAGTGCAGTGAAGTGAAGTGAAGTGTAGTGCAGTGAAGGGGGGTAAATTGGAGCGTACCGTGAAGGGTATTTACAGGTGGTGAAGTGAAGTGAAGGTCCTGTTAAAATTGGTGTACATTACATGTGGAGTAACAATATTAGAAACTAAGTGCAGTAATTTCTCCCCCTTTTGTTGCTATTCCTATGTGCATTGCTACTAACTGTATTTGGTCTTTTGTGTATTGAGTTATTATCTTGTGGGTATCTTTTTTACCTCATGTGTATTGATTTACTATGTGTGTATTGCTGTCTTACATAGCTGCCAGATTGCTGGCTAGAAGTCAGTATCCGGAAGGTTCTGCGACCGGCTACTGTGGCGCAGGTTTTTCTTGGTTTCCCTGTCTATAAGCGAATGCTGAGATGGTTCCCAAGACTCCAAGTTGCTACTGCATGCTTCTTGTGTAGCCCTCCCGACTTAAATTTCTTAGATCCTAATTTCATATTTATGTACATGCATAATAATTACTGCCACCGGGCGACAGCCCATTTGCCGTTTATTATTATTAATAATAATAATAATAATATTAAAAGCTATAATAATCTGTCGGTTTGATTTTTGTCACTAAAGGAGGGTTTAAAAACATTTGACGTTTATATCTTATTTCTGTATTTTTTGAAACTTTGAAAGTCGAAAGAAACTTTATGAAAAGTCATAACTCTTATTAGTGTCTCGTCTTCTCTAAATATCTAAGGCAGTAAAATATTTAACATTCATTTGAATGTTACGTGAGGTATAAGAGCTGACTTTATTCATTGCTGTATACACAGACTTCACTTTTCTTTCATTCCAGCATTGTCAAATGCTTAAAATTGATAATTTGTCTCTCAGCTGGAACAGTAATTCACCAGAAGAGATTTTTAAACGCACAAGTCTTGAATTGTAATTTAGATATTATTACTGATTCTAAAATACTTCTTCTGACACATTATCAAGCAAACGAAAGCAGGAAATATCCTCTTTCAATATAACAATAAATGAATAATCTTTAAATTGAATGTGAGTCGCGTTGGAGTTAGGGGCAGAAGGATGGGCCGTTGCAAACAGTTAAAGTCAAGTCAAATTTTAGTTCTGCAGGAAATGTATCAAATGACAGTATATAAATAAGACACGCAATATATGTATGACGTAACCTTGATGCGCGGTCGTGCAACCATTGTTGGAGTGGGAAGGACATAAGTATTACACATTCTGGGTGTGTGTCTCTAGCCTTAGTTATCCAGCAGGCGAAAAAATTACTCAAATATCAAATTTCATGGAAACCCCTTCTTTGGGAGTCGAGTTGTTCCATGCGGACTGACAAAGGGACAGACAGACGGATGGACAGACTTGACGAAGCTAATAGTCGCTTTTCGCACTTTTGTGAATGCGGCCCGAAACCTAATAGGCCTGAGAAAGGCTGATTCCATATCGTTATTCGTGACCAAGTAGTTCTGTGAAAACTTGTGAGGTCGTCTTTCGTTAATTTATCTCTATCTGTAGAAAAAGGTAAATCAGTCCCATTACAGGCCCGAGGTGCCCAGAGGGTTTCAGGAAGTTAATTTTCCCAGATTACGTGACAATGGCCCAGGATGGTGTAAAGGTTGTAAGCCTTACGCACCGGCCGCTTTTACCCCAGGAAATACTCCTGGTACTCATTTCTATTAGAGGCTGAGTCGACCCCAGGGCCACAGTGCGATCGGAAGGATTATGTCAATGAAAAATTCCAATGACACCATCTGGAATCGAACCAGCGACCTTCCGATTTGTAGCACAGCGCCTTAACCACTATGCTACCCTTATATCTGTATAAGGAAAATCAAAAGTACACAAAAAATAAACAGCTCTACTATTTGCTGACTCATTTGTGTACTTAACTGTCACTGATAGGCCTTCGTATTATCATTATTACATTAATGAATTATAGTGTGGAACATGTGCATTGTTTCCGTTGTACAATTGTTAACCGATGAATGATTTCCACACAAAATGTGTAACACTGATTATGATCTGTCTCTGTGCAGTGGTTCACATGTCTTGGTCCAGTGGTTTGTTAGCTACTGCGAAACACTCCCAGCTGCAAGCATATTCCAAGCACGCACTGTGCCTCTCTTTAGAAAAACTACGTGTTACGCAAATATCTATCAAATAACAAGTATTTCCGACAGCAACACAAACCTATCTTCCGCTTGCATAGATTTCCAGCTCTGCATATCTATGAATATCGCAACTAGTGTTCGTGGTTTTGTTTATGTAAAGCGCATATAACTTAAATATGCTGGCTGCTTACTTTATACTGTAAGACATAAACTCAAAGTTACGAATAATAATAATAATAATAATAATATTTATTTAATGCAATTGGGTTGTTACCCGGTGGCAGTGGTTATTTTACATGTAAACAAACATGAAATTGGTTACTACTAAATTCAATTCGGGAGGGCTGCATGAGAAGCATGTAGTGGCAACTAGGAATCTTGGGAACCATCTCAGCAATCCAAGTCATATATATATATATATATATATATATTTATATTTATACTTACAAACAGTATTTTGCGTGCATTATGTAACTGTGTCTGTGACTTATCTCAGTACAAAACTCCTCTAACCAGGGTGGCTTTCTGGTTGTCGCTATTAAACGGGAATATAAGGGAAACTGTATGTGTGGTCACCAGTTTCATTTTTGTATATTACAAATATTATCTCAGTAAAGTTGTGTAATTTTCCGCGGCCTCTTACGACCTATCATTTTAGGACCTTAAACAAGAGATGACTGCGGTGTTTCTGAGTGGGAAGTTCGCCACTCTGCCATACTGTCTTTATTGAGCACAGAAAATTAAAAAGAAATGACACCATTTGTGCTGTCTAGTAATGACAATCTTCGTACACAACTTTATGAATTCAGTCGGCTGGTTCAGAATTTGAAGTCGGGACACCCACAGAGAGAATGCAGGCTTTTTAGACTCCTTTGCTCTGTTATTTTGTCTGAATTTTGATGTTAGCTTACTCATATGGCATAAAGACACACCATAGCTGGAAATAAATAATTAAAATTACTTTGAATATTCTCTTATATATAAAACAAAGATTGCTATTGCACGCACTAATTAACAGTTAGTGGATGCTTATTCAGATTGGCGGGAAGTCAAAAATGGTGAATGGGTACATATGTGCTGAATTCATGAAGGATTTGTGTTAAAGTCTGGTAATGTTCCTTTGGTTTATATATATCGAATGGCTTCAGACTTGTGGGAAAAATAATGTTTTGGATAAAAATCTTTCCTCATTCTTCTATACAATGTTTATTCAAGCAATATTCTTTTCCCTAAATGTGTAGAGAAATATGTTGAATACACGTCCAGAGGTTAATAGAGGTGTTCATGTAAATTGTACCTAATGTTTGTTTATAACCAAAACATAAATTGTCCCACCATTTTCATAGCACTCAGTATCCAACATCCTGTAAACCCTTTAAGAGGTTCTCGAATTTTCACGTGCTTGCAGAAGGACAGATATCCCCGCATGAATACGAAGTACTTAAACTTTTGGCGCCAGAAATATTTTTTTAATTTTCGCACACCCTGTATATAAAATGCGAATAATACAGGAACCAAATACGTTAGAATTATGAAATAAACTGCATTTTGAAGAGAAAAAACGGAGAGTATATACCGTATTTTAAATATTCATTACTTATATTTGTTGAATAAATATATAAAATGCAATGTTTAGAGGTTAGCGGTGCGGTACGACCACTGTAGGGGTCGTTAGGCGTCAAAGGGTTAAATGCGAGTTTAACAATCATAAGTCCGTTCATCGCTAATACATTCGCAGAGTACAACCAACAAGATGCAAAGTTTCACAATTTATTTATTTCTGCAAGACGCTGTACATGTTTCATACGGGTTTTCCGTCTATCATCAGGAGCTCAAAACTGCACATACAGCGT
>Ga0123355_10003927_pt1 | contig 21515 bp, 18 predicted proteins | sample TergutEmb28metaG_3_FD_89872 | JGI IMG/M metagenome (GOLD analysis project Ga0123355, IMG submission 89872) | Embiratermes neotenicus P1 segment gut microbial communities from Petit-Saut dam, French Guiana - Emb289 P1 | ecosystem: Host-associated > Arthropoda: Insects > Digestive system > Gut ...
AATTTATCTAATTTTAACTAATGTAGGACTACATCGTATGATGTTTTAATAAATATTCAGTGCAATTTAGTTGGCTCCTTTTATTCATTACATTAATTCAATTGCACGGAGAATAAAATGAAAGTGCATTTTGTAGTTTATTTAAGTAACGCACCAACAGTTGCACATATATAGTTTCTTTAATAATCTAAAATTTACATTAAAACACTTAGAACACCCCTATATGTTTTGATCATACAATCATCCTCAGGGAGCATACGTTGTTCCTTGCTAAAGTTACAGTTTAAAACACTCGGTGATTTAAACTCTAACTTTCACAAGGAACAAAATATACTCCCTGAGGATGATCATATGATCGAAACATGTAGGAGCGTTTTAAGTGTTTTAATGTAAATTTTAGATTATTAACCCTTTGACGCCTAACGACCCCTGTAGTGGTCTTACCGCACCGCTAACCTCTAAACGTTGCATTTTGTATATTTATTCAACAAATACAGGTACTGAATATTTTAAACATGGTAAATACTCTCCTTTTTTTTTCTCTCTCTTCAAAATGCAGTTTGTTTCATAATTCTAACATATTTGGTTCCTGTTTTATTCACATTTTATATACAGGATGTGCTAAAATTGAAATAATAATTCCGGTGCCAAAAGGTTAAAGAAACTATATATGTGCATTTGCTGGTGTGTTAAATAAATCATTTTACTTACTTGTGATGTGTTACAAGTATCCCCATTGTCAAGAAATTCCATGGTGGAGTATAATGGAGGAATTAGGTAGATAGTGCCAAAATATCTTTCAGGAAAATTTGGCGTTGTCATTATGGAAGTTTTGGCGGGATATGCAGTGTGCATAGAATCAAGGAAAACTAGATTCAGGAAATGTACAATCAAAGTTCCACTGTAATTTGAACTACATAAGTAGGTAGGAATCCTTGGTGTCTGAGCTTTCTCTGTCATGTAGTGTTCCAAAAATAGCACATTGTTTATGAGACTGGATCTGTTTCTATCTTAAGTTGAAAGTTTGGCAGACATCTGTTCAGTTGTGTCCAATAAAAAGAGCTCCAGAATCTCCTGCCTTACACCTGCAGGTGGAAGATCCAATTTCTGCAACATGTTGTTTTCTGGAACATTAAATGAAGAATTCAGAAACAAAGTAATTCTGTGTGTAACGTACAGTTTTCAGAAGCATATAACAGTAATGTAAATGTGACTTACCAGATTACAATCTTCAGGGTTTTGACATGATTTATGTAGTTTGGCAGGATATTATCAACATTTTAGGAGATGTTGATGGTGTCCTATTTAGATGGCTGTAGCCTACTAAGTTTTCAAACCCAGCAGCCATAAGGTGGATCCTCATTACCATGGAAACCTAAAAAAAATTGTCACAAGTTGGACACATTGTTGCAGGTACCACATATACTGTGTTGGACTTCGTCGAGTTCCAAGTGGTCGATGGCATTGTAAAGAGTGTGCAGTATGTGGTTCATGTGGAACACAGGAGCCAGGGGGGAACAATCCAGACACACCTAATGCTCAGTGGCAGCATGAGGTAAGAATGTGCTGTGCTTCTATGTTTTGTGAGGAAGGAAGAATGGGCAGATACAGAAAATGGGACTGCGAAGTACGTGTTACGTCTATAAAAATGTCCGCGCGCGTGGGTGTGTGTGTGTGTGTGTGTGTGTGCGTGCGCGCATGCACGCATGCCTGCTCCCACCCCTCCCCTCTTTTTTCATGTACATTGCACTAGACCACCATCTGTGAAGGAATGTGCCTCCCTCCTGTGTGTATCCCCTGTAATATATACCTGAGTGTTCAACACATTTTAGCTGACCTGAGTGGTTTCACTTGCCACCTTGTCACTGAAATATTATGCAATGACTGTGATACTATAAGTCCAATTTTATCCTTTGTACAAGGCATTGAAAATTCTCACGTTTTATAATCTTGCTCTTTTAACTCTTCTATCAGGGGCTGTACTTGAAATTATTGGCATTATATGTACAGTGTTCTCAGGATAAGAGGTACCCTGATACAAAATGTCCTGGGTAGAAAGTTAGATTTTCAAAGACTTGACAAATCTACCATCAGTATAATGTTAAATTTCCCTGCATATGAAGTCCTCATATAAATGTTGTCCCACTGTATAACTTCATTTCTTTTGGATTTCTATACAAGAATTTCCAATTTCATACAATTTTTGCTTGACAACCATTGTTCTATAGTTATGGTTGAACTGTAAAATAGCTGACAATCGATTGTGGACCACTTTGTCACATTCTTGCGACCTATTGACTGTTCATTCATTTCTATGATTTTTAGCAAGATTTGTTCTTTAAATGTAGTTTGAAGATTTTATTTCAGTATATGATGAATTGCTATGACTTACGAGCTTTGAAGACTGTAATGAGAGCTCTGAGGTTAAGAACACAAGTGAGGTAAAACAACTAGTGACTGTGGACTCACAATTATTATGACTCTTGTGTTTTATGATTTTTTTGTATTAATGTAACTGTGTATCCAAATGGCCCTGATAATATACACTTCTGATCTTTATGATTTAAATAATATTGCTTGGGATCAGAATACAAAAGTTGATCCACAAAATGAACATGATTTGAATTTTTTCCTTATAAGAAGTTTTTCTCTTTAAAAAGTTCTTTTCTCTTAGCTTGTTGGAAAACTTCTTATGCTGGAAACACTGTACATGGCCTGTCTGATAGTGTCTCATGTATCTTCTGCAGCTGAAGCACTGTAAACCCACAGCTAACAATTCTTTACCCTTCTACTTTGCCCTGTTTGTTGATAAACTAATAACATATTTATTCTTGCAGAATTTCTGTTATACTGTACTGAATGTCTGTGTGATATACTCACCACATCAATTTTAAAGGCAGTTTTAAGTATTTGCCATCCTTATGTAGAGCATTTTCAGAGTTCGGTTTTATTTTATAAAAATGTTGTTTTGTTTGGTTTTATGATTTTTTTGGTTGTATTCATTCTGGGTTTTGCAAAATCTTGTTGTTTCCTCTACAGTGGCATGGTTGAGGAAGGGGAATGTCATTAATTATAGGAACAGCAGGCACTTTTGATGAACATTGATTCCAGGGCAGAGAAGGCCTACAGACAACCACTGGTTAATTCAGAAAAAGTTCTATTACTTCTATATATTAAAGTTGGTTTAGTAAACAGTTTTTAAGGATATGGACCAAAGTGTTGGTGGTTTCCTGTACTTGAAACTGCAACTTCTGATGCTCAGTGTTGCCAGATTCAAAGAAGGTATGTGTGTAGGCCTTTGAATTGTGGGAATAATGTGTGCCAGCGTGCTTCATGGAACTGAAGTTAAATTGAAGGAGCTCCTTTCAGAGCATTATAAATTACCTCAGAAAGTTGAAACAGAAATGCTCCATGTTGAAGAACTCAGTGCTTACAAAGTCATGGGTTGCAAAATGACATTAAAAATTAAGTTAAGTATTCTGGACTAGTGTCTCAATTTCTTTTTACAACAAAGTTGGTTGCTGTTGATGAAAAATCATGGGGCGTGTTTTCGTCAAGTAATGTCATGATGGAGAAGGGTTCCAAGGTAAGTGGAGCCCCAGCATGTTGGCTTGCTGCTGAATGTTAGTAAGGGATACCCCAGGGAAGAAATATAAGTAAAGATTATAAATTTTGATATATTGATGATCATGCACTTCAGTATATTTATCTTAGTAATTAACCAACTTGATGCACAACCAGTCTTCTCTCAACCTGTGCACGAGACGGCCACCTGTAGGTGTGATGATACCAGAGGCTGTGTAATGCAATTTTGGCTTCCTGATGATGAGCACATGTGCTCGAAGCATGTAGAGGCTACGAAATGAACTTACTGTAAAACAAAAATTTTGTGCATCAAGTTGGTTGATTACTAAGATAAGATTATCAGTTGCTACATTGTATGTGAGTTTCAGCTTTAACTTCATACACATTTCCTTTTGAATGTACTCAAAATTAACATGCAAAAGACAAATTTTGAGGTCAGTTTTAAACTCAGCATTAAAAAAACTGCTAAGTTAAAGCCATTTTTGCATATGTGGCCAAGAAAAGTTTTTCTTATTGTCATTAGTTGAAGAAGTGTGAACAAGTTTAATAGCATTACTTAAGATGGCAGAATTCATTTAATCAGGCACTTGAAGAAAGTAGTTCCATGACAAGAAATTCTACCATCCATAACTGTCAGTGCACTTACAGATTCCATGACTGTATCTTGGGTTATCTGAGTCCACTGAGCTATTATAATGGCCTCAAAAGATCCAAGTGTGAGTAAAGAAGGTACTGCAGACAAGAGGAAACACTTGACTTTAACCATTCAACTTGAAATAATTAGGGGGCTTGAAAATGATGAAAGCCAAAGAGAAGTTGCAGCTTCACACAACAATGGATTGTCAACTATCTATGATACAAAGAAATGGAATGGCCAGTTATGATTGTTTGTGGCATCATGTGAGTGTAAAGGACCTATAAAGGTAACATATTGAAAGACCCTAAATTTGCACAACTGGGCAAAGTGTTGTATAAGTGGTTTACACCAGTGTGTTCCAAAGGAAAACCCATGACTGTGCATATTATAGTTGGAAAAGCTGTGTCTTTGTATGATGAAATAAAAATAACTGGCAGGTGCACATTCTCTGAGGGCTGGCTGAAAAATTTAAAGAACCAGCAGCTGAAGGAGATATCCAAATGGAATAATCCTCTGATCAGTTGTACAGTCCAAGTAGACGAACAGTAACAAAAGCTACATGTAAAAACTTAGGCCAGTGTAGGTACTGTTTGATAATCCAGAATACTTGATAATTGACACCTTTTCAGTCCTGTGGTTGCCAGATTGAAGGAATTCTGCTGTATTTTTCATGGAATCTAGGATAGGATGGGGAACTGGTGAGGAATTGTGCAAAAGACTGAACATTTCAGCATTGGCTGTCATTGAACAAGTTATTTATTGCAACCACTGCTGGATCACTGAATTTGAAAGGGAGAAAGCTACGCCTTTTGAAAGTGATGCAAGATGCTATATATGAAATATATCGACATTGGAAATTATTGTTTTTCTGCCATGTTGGTTATCAGGAGGCATACTGCAAAACTTGTGGATGTGAATGATATGAATTTACAGTTGCAGAGCTTTCGAATTTCATACAAGCGGGGGGTATGAACCACAGGTGTTTCATATCCCTCCTACAACAGATGAATGCTGAACATAATGAAGTATCATGCCACTTGAGTGTTCGTTGGCTGAGCTCATGTGAAGTCTTGAAGATAGTGCAGGATTTACATGAAGAAATAATAATGATCTAGGATGGGAAATTTGAAGATCTAATGTGCTGACAATTGCAAGGTAAAAATTGGGACCTTGACCTGGCATTCCTGCTTAATCACATATTACACAGACTTGAAGAAAAAAAAACTGGTTATAATATTAAAACAAGTAAAGAAAATAAATTTGCAAAATTTATTGCTTTGCATGTAACACTTATGAGTTCTGGCATCGTTGAGCAATAGTAAGATTCTTATAAATCTACGCAAGGATTTTGAGTATGGTTAAGTATTTCAGGGAAGCAGAGAACAAAACTGAATGGTTGCTGTATTTCTCCTTTGATGTTGAAGAGGCTGTACATAATCTTGCCATAGTCTGATTCACTTGCCTGATTGTAAAGGAGGAATTCCATTCTGTGAAGAATTCTGATTTATTGGACTGTTGCCTGGTTCCACATACAGACATTTCTAAGATTTCGGAAAGAATACGTAGATTTGTCAGTCTTCATGAGCTATGAACAAGCATTTTATTTCGTGAAGTAAACGAAACCAAATTGGAGAGTACGGATGACAGATGAACACTGGGCAGCAGGATCGTGCAATTTCAATGTCTGTATTTACACCAAATAGTGAAGAACTTGTCAGAAAGTGTAAGCAGCACCACTAGTTGCATTAATTTGATGAGTCCTGATAATGATCATAAAGATGGTTATCTGCTTTTATTCATTTCAGAGATGTTTAAAATAGCTGTTTCAGGCCTGGCATAATATGATGTTTTTCCATCCTATCACAAAACGTGTAATATCTCATTTGGCTCATGAACAAATACATTTACCAACATGTGTAGTAGGTGGTAGCTTATATGTGTTGCGTGCTCCTAGTAATGGATATCTAAAATGAAACTTTCAAGGCATGTATTGCTTTTACACTTTTTTTTTTGAGGGGGGAGTTCACGCTACCATGAGCTGAGTTCCTTTAATATTCAATGTGCTAGGTTCTGTGGTGTGTAGATTTAATGATGTTGTACTGAGTTGCTTAATGACACACACATGGCTGAGTGCTGTAGTAGTAAGTATAATTTTATAGCGTATTGTGTCTGTATACAGAAGTATAATACTACAAAATACCAACAGAGAGCACTGTTGAAACATATTTGTTAAAAATCCTTTGTGTTTCTGTGGGCTGCTGTCGTCAGGGGTCGAATGAGTACAAATTCAAAGACTTTCAGAAAGTTTTTCATTTTGTGTATGTTTGATCTGTCATGATGACAGCCCACAGAAACGTGTTAGATCTTGTAATAAATCCATTTCAGTAGTGTACTGTTCGAGTATTTTGTAGAATTGGTTAAATTTAATTTTGTGATGAGTGAATTAACCTTTAGGCACCATGCATCCTATATATAGGACAGACATTCCGCTACTCCCCAGAGTACACTTTTTATATATTTAGTCAATATATTTAATTATTTTTTTAGACTTTCTGTCACCATCGTCATTTATTCCTCCATAAATTGTCGTATATTTCCTATTGTTACCCTTCTTGGTTCATAAAATATTCACATTTTACATAAATGGTGTGCTAAACTGTAAATGTCCAGCTCCAGGGCCAAAGGGTTAAGCCTTGATTTTGTAATAAGTGAATTAAGTTCTGTGTTTAAATGGGAAGGTGGTTTAGGAAGGGAAAAATGTAATACAATCAAATATTTGTAAATTGGTTGTTACATTCATTGTCATTTGACTGCAGTGTGAATTTGTTCTGTTAGCTTGTTAAACAACACTAACATGAAAATTTCTGTAATTGATACATTTTTATTCTTTTGTCTATTAGTACAAGAAAGGAGAAAAGGGAACTCGTGTCTATGCCCAGACTCTTTGTGTCCCTTGCTCCAAGTAAGTATTCTGCTTCTGTTATCTGTTTATAATGAACGTCTGTGTGATTGTTTGCATGTCTTTTTGTGCTGACCAGAAACAGTTGCATGTTCAGTCACGAACCTCTGTATGATTTGCTCAGGCTGTTTTCAGTAATTCATAGGTATTTACTACCAATATTTAAGAGACTCTCACAGCAGTGAAGATTCATTGGGATTTGTGAGTTGTCTGTAAAGCTAAAGCTATCCCATTTCAGGCCTGGACAAGCCCTTGGGGCTCCAGGAGGTTGAGGTTTCCAGAATTTCTAGACATTGGGCACTTGAAGGTGGTACGGTTGTTAGCCTGCCACAGCAGCCACCTTTTCCCCCTCTGAAGATATTGCTGATACTCGTTTCTGTTAGATTCTGAGTCAACCCCAGAGCCATATTGTATCTGGGAGGATTAGGTCAATGATAAATCCCAGTGACCCCATCTGGAATAAAACCTGCAACCTTTCAGTTTGTAGAGCAGTGCCTCAGTCAACTGTGTCACTGTGTACCTCTGTGAATAGTCCATACCTATATATAATATAACATAAAATACAAACTGAGACAAACTGCTTGGAAAATGACTTCTGCAGTTGTGTATGAACTCTCGCGTTTGAATTTTGTTATTTTAACTTGTTAATGTACTAATGTAGATTTGTTTTTGAGTCCTTGTGAAGATCATAAATTTTCAATTGAAACACACATGCAAGAGTATGAATTCATGTTTGTTAGTTAAAAGTTATGTGTACTGTGATGATTGTTTATCATCTGTAATGTATTTTGAAATTTGCTGTCCCTATCCACCATATTTTTATCTGAACAGATGCCAGCTGCCATTTTAAATCACCATTAAGTTTTTAGTGGAACAGCTATTAGCTGCATCCAACTGTCATGTAAGAGCAGTCTCGTCTGTCCTTGTTTGTCTGTATCAATTCAATCTCCATTCATTTAACAAAAATATTATTGCCAAAAATTACGTGTGGGTACAATTACACAGACAAGCGCTTTAAGTATATGTTTTATGAAATATATATCATATTCACCCGTGTACCAGGCACGTTTTTTACCTGGAGTTGTGTTCAAAACAGCAGGGTATGTGTCTTAGGTGATTTTTCATTTCAAAACAGCTCAGTACTTCAATGTCAATAATGATATCATTGCAATAGTATTCGTTGCACATTTAAACGTGCATCCTCTCCTCTTATATGGTTTGCTGAGTTGTGCAGGTATGCTAGTTTGTTATAGGCATCGGCTGCGTCATCCTTTGTAACATGCCTGCAGTTGTCAGGCAACACTCATGTCATTCTAAAATTTGAAATTGCTGCAGAGACGCTGATTCGATTAAGAAGTGGAGAACCTCTATTGTGGTAGAGAAAATAAAACTAATGCTTGAAGCAGTACTGTTTCTCATGTTACACTTAAATCCTAAATTATGCTTCTCTTCTGCATGTGATTTCCTAGTTTTACCATTAATTTATGGCAGTTTGTGACTACTGAAACCATTTTATAGGCTTATTACATTAGATGACACTTATCATGAGATATGAAGTGCATTTGTCCTCTGCATTTTCATATATACCTAAAAGACATTGACATAATTCATGAGTGAAATGGTGGGTATCTTTTCCTTTATTTTTAAGCTGATCTAGTGACCAGTGTTGTAGAGAGTTTCTTCGGAATAGCTACTTCCATCTCCACTTCCCTTTGTCCACATGCATTTAGGAAAGCTGTCTATCCCATGCTATTTGTAGGATGCTGACCAAAATTCACTGTGCCCTAACTCAAAGATCTGTCCTGTTAGGGGAGGGGGAAGAGAGGCGGTGAAATTACGCAGGGACTTAAAAGCTGGAAGCAGCACGGTAGTAGGAATAATTTACGAGAAGTACAGCTTTTGTACTTGAAAGTACAGTATAACTGTTATGAAACAATTTGCTGTTCATCATTTGAGGCAGAAAACTCTTTTCTTCACATCTCACTAAGTGAACATGTCCATATCTATGATTGAAGCCAGAAGGTACTGTTTTTCAGTTGGATGGGGGTGGGTGGATGAAAAACCTGGGGTGTCCCCATAGGGTAGTGCACAGTGCAGCTGGACCACACTACATGAGTGTGGAGTAAAGATTAATTAATTTTGAAACCTTCGTTAGTTGTTTTCTCTGGTGTATTGACAGGCATCCACCCACATGTGTGTTGGTTCTGGGGATGAAGGCTGTTATTATCTTTGTGTCTGTGTCTCTCTATTAATATGCGTAATGAGTCAAGACAAGTGAATACTGTATTGATTTGCAGATAGTATAAATTAGCAGTTAAACCATATTGTCGTACGTACACAGTATTAACATGAATTCAGAAAGGAGAGCAAAATTCTCACTGGAAATTCTGAATAAATGTTGTGTATAAAACTAACACTATTTCTATCATTAACATCATAAAACAGGTGCTACAGGAGAAAATGCTGAGAAAACTAGGTTTCTCATTACAGGCCATACTTGTTACTTTGGGTATCTATTGTATCTAAAAAAAACATTGTGTCAGGGATGTGTATGTGTATATGTCTCATAGGAAGGTAGTATTTATATAACAATTTTTGTCCTAGTCTCTATTATTAGAATATATCCTGACATAATTGGGCCTTCATGTTCATGTACCATGGTTGAAGTGTATCTGTGAAATTGTACCGGTGCACCATGAAAGCTCACTGGATAGCAGTGAATAGGCAGTGTCACACCCTGAACATTCAATGATCAGAGAAAATTTTCCTAGTATGCACTGAATAGGAGGCTGGATGTGGTCCAGAGCCACACTGGATGCATTGGACAGTAGATAAACATTTCATTCCTGCTGTGAATTGACCATTGATTAAACAGTTGTCCAGCCCATGGCCTAGATACTATTTCAACTGAACTATCACAGCTCATGTGCTGGTAATTTAAAAATGAAAAGATTATGCTGACACAGCCACAGAAAGTGAAAATATGTATAATAATACTGTATTTGGATGCTTAGTTCCTATATAGCCAAAATAGAGTGCATAAAGTGATTGAACTTGAGTTGCATTATTGCACAGTTGAAAAGCAATTTTCAAACATATTTTCACACTTTCTTACTCTAGACTAATCTCTGTTTTAACAGGAATTATTTAGTGTGAAAGAGAATAGAATTTGGAGGGATTTTATCATTTGTATGTTGCATACAGTCATGTGTTACAGTGATAATTTATGAATGAAACTTTTCAATCATAAATCAAAATGTTGTGTGGGTCACCTGTATCTACCTAACAGTTGACACCTGGAAACCATTGTAGGTCTCCTCAGAAAGTTCTCTAGCTGCACATACAACCCCTCTTTAAAATCATGTATGATCACACACTGAATTGGCGTGTTTTGTAGTCTGTCTTGATTCTGTTGCTGTTTTCCATTCAGGTCTAACATGTTTTGTTATTGAATAAGGATTTATTTGATTGAAAGGAAGTGTGCATCATAGACTTTTTAATTTTGTGAACAGAACATTGCATTTGTGTGAAATTTTGTTGCAAAACAGGGAAAACTGCAGGAAGCAAACTGGCAGTGGAAGTCAGAGTCATCCCTAGGACCAAAAAGTAGAACACAGCAAATAAAATGTGAAGACCACTGCTACCGTACTTTCCAGTGTGGGTGTGGGATTGTAGCTTCCTGTTTCTTCCCAGTTAGCCTGAAGTTCTTATCTCAGGGTAATCTACGTAGGCGGTCCCTGCAAGGCCCACGATCAGCTGCAACTGGCTGACATTTTAAACAAGACACTTAGTTCTGGTTTTTTTGTTTATTTATTTGTGGCAGTTCACTTTCGGATTACAAGTTGGTATATTATAACACATTATCAGGTGTATCCACGGCACTTCGATTAAACACACGTCACTTACAATAATCTATTTGTATAATATGACTTTCAATTAATTGTTGTCGAAACCTTGTAAGTTTTTACGGTGCACTCATATTTACTTGTTGTGACTTCATCGGTCCAAAAGAGGGTGTCTGTCTTCGCGTAGCGTCTTCTCCTTCATTCAACTAACTACACCCTTTATGTATCAAGTAATGCTATTGGCTGCAATTCGAATTTAGAAAAACCCCATTAGCCGAATTCTTTAGAAACCACCTCTCATTGTTAGCTGATTTAAATCGCTGGACATCTAACTACATTAAACGAACATGTAGGTGCTGCTACTAAATGAATCATGTCCTCACGATAACATCTCGTGTTTCATACAGAAACACTCGGTTGCAAAGATGTGTGATAAATGTTTTGCCCAGGCTCAAGTTACTCGATGCCTCCTATGGTTTTCCTTGTTAAATCATTTATACAAACAAAATCTATCTATGTGGAGCCCGTTCAGGATTTGAACCTGAATCGCCGGTACATATCAGGACTTGAACTTGAAGTGCCGGTAACAGCATGCTTATGGGTTTTTTTTTTCTTCAGCTGTTGAAATTTAGCGCATTTTGAGTTCATTCTTAGGAATCAAACAGTGAATAAAGAATTCATACTGTTTCATGGCATCTATGAGAAGCAGAGCAAAAGAAACAACCAGAACTTAGTCAAGGAACACGGCTGGTTCCTTTAGCACAACAATGCTACCATGCACACAGTGCTGTCCATTCAGAACTGCCTTGTGCAGGAGGGACCAGTACTGCAGTCAATAATCTCTTTTCAAGAAACTTTTTTGCTGTTCCTAGAATTGAAAATAAATTTACAAGGACATTTATTGTAAACAGTGGAAGCAATGCAGAAATAAATGCTAGAGCAGGTAAAACAAATCTTTTCAAACCATATATGGAGTGACAGGAAGAGTAGAAACATAGCTTGGATTGTTGCATTAATGCGGGAGGGAACTGTTTCATAGGAAATAATATTTAATAAATTTGCCTAATACTTGTGAGGTTTTTTCAGTATGAGGAATTTTTTTGTCTTTCATTTGTCTTAAGTCATTCACGATGAGTAGAGATGCTACTTATCATTTTGTCTTAACTGCTTGGTGATGCATGTTTGGTATTACTGGGGTTTTCATTGGTTGCTGCTGCTTTTGCCCGGCAGGCTGTGGCGTAAAGGTCGCTACTGTCAGCTGTGTTGGCGTTGCTATGGGAACAAACCTGATGAGGAAGATGGGCTTATCAACTGCAGTGTCTGCGACAAGTGGATGCACGCAGGTACTAACCTTGGCTACCATAACCTTATTTCATATGCAGTGTTAAAAGCATATTTGCAAGACATACACTAAAACCACTAACCATGGTGGAAATTATATGTAGTAAATTAAAATCCTAGGTAGTTGTCCCCAGAATGGCCTGAACAGTGTCAAAACAGCAAAGTTAAATGTTTAGTTCATGTAAATCCCCCATGTTAATAACTCGTAGAAGACAAATGCAGGATTGATAAAATGTGGACCATCGCTGGATGGTCACAAGATTTTCAGTAATGATATTGAGCAAGTAAATATTTCAATAAAATATAAGCCTAAATTGATTTTTGATGTCATACAGAAATGAAGTAATTGACTTTCTGACATTGTGAATTGTAAAATGCTATTTTGCATAAACCCCTGAGAAGGACCACAAAGGGTTCACAGACTGACAGACATAATCGGCATGATCTCTGATAATCTGAAGATACCAAAGAAGATTACCCTTTGAGTTATATAAATATAGTTTTTCCTGGATAATTTTAACAGTTAGACCTTGAAGGATAGCAGTACCTGAATAAAATCTAATACATGTATACTTCCAGTATATTCAGATATTAAAGGAGAAAGAGAGATGCCAACTACTCTGTTATTCTGTGTGGGTAATAGGTTTGTAATTAGAGAGTAATACTGTTAAAAAGAAAAGCTGTAAGATCTTCCTTAATTGCATATTTAACTGAAATGTGTTAAAACTTGCACTTATGACTAGAGGCAGGTCTCATTTTATGAGATTTCTTTTTTGTATTTCACTTTAACACGGCTTGAAAATTTATACCACTTTTTTAATTTATGCAGTGATTTTCAGTTTAACACAGTTTGGTATAGGCAGTATGCCATATTTTTTGGTTTAACATGATGTTGCATAACAGTTTTTGGCTGCATGTCTCTTATTTTGGAGGCTAGCAGAAAGTGACTTCGACATCACATCATCAGTAACGTGTATGGATATATTACATTGGTGATATAGTTACATAGATGAAGTAGTTTCCCCTTACATAGCATTGGCTTTTGTTATCAAAATGAGTGAGAAACACTCCAGAAACTGCAGTGTACTCTTCACAACAAGTCCCTGATAAAGACAAATTATCCTTCAACATGACAGTGCATGACCTCATATTACGCATATTGTGTCAGATATAGTTGAAAAGTATAGCTGGGAGGTTTGCCTCCATTCACCCTATTGCAGTCTGGCCTTAGCCACCTCGGACTACCATGTGTTTGGGACTTTGAGAAAGTTCATGTGCTGGACTGACACTATGATGATGACATGGCAGTCCAGGCAGCCATGCATACATTGCTCTGGCATGCTGAAACTGATGTCTGTGTCACTGCTGGCAGAAATTCATGAGATCATAATGGGTTTTTTTATGGAAAAGTAAAAGCACATCTCCAGTTACTGAAGATAATATTTGATTTTGTACATGTACCATTCTTTTAGTACGATACAAACATGGGTCATTATTTTGGTGCTGTCTTTAAACAGTATATGTAACCAACAGGACAAAGAAAGAGGCTTCATCTCAATTCATAGCTAATTGATAGGAAATTCCGCTGTGTTTGATGCTGTTTTGTTGCTTGGTTTTTATTGAATTATGAACTGTTTACATTATACCTGTTACTACAACAAACATGCACTAAAGGGTGCATTGTGTTTCTTAAATAACTGTATATGTTCATTTAGTAATCTTCAGTGTAAAGGACCTAATTAAATTGTGGTTAATCCTTCATGCCAGTTTGATGTACATGCATTTGTGAGTAGTTTACCCTACTGTCAGTTTGATGTACATATTACTTTTCCTGCAGTGATGTCATAAAAAAGTGCGGTCTCACTCCAAAAGAGTTTCATCGGTTTCTAGGCATTGATCTTTCCTGACATGTATAAGTCTCTGAGGAAACCAGATTATTATTTGTGCTAAATTACATGTATCAACAAATAAAATTTGGTGGACAGTGGCTGGTCCATCAAGTTCACATGTTACAAGTGCAGATATTGGTAGATTTTTAATAATAGTAATGATGGTGATCCGTGTAAGTGGGTTCTTGTCACCACAGCATGTCACGTCCTCAGGTTGCGGATGGAGGAATGGCTTCCAATATGGAGGGTAGCTATGAATTTGTTGAATAAGCAGTTGTGGACAGGTGACAAATGGTGGTCCTCCAGCTTGGGAGTTGGGCGAGCTGCTAGCAACTCCTCGCCGTAAAAATGTATCATGTTATGAAACAGTCAAAGAGTAAACCTCGGGCCTGGACAGATACTCTGGTACAACCTAAGCAATGGAAAAGGGACACGAGATTTGGTACCTGGAATGTTAGGAGCCTGTGTAGGGCAGGTTCTGTCACAGCAGCAGCCAGGGAATTAGCAAGATATAAATTAGATTCAGTGGGTGTGTAGGAGGTTAGGTGGGACAAAGAGGGCACAGTAAGAACAGGGGATTATAATTTTTTCTATGGAAAGGAAATAAAAATCATCAATTGGGAACAGGACTTTTTGTACGCCACAGAATAATAGCAGCAGTTAAGAGAGTAGAGTTTGTTAACGATAGGATGTCATATATAGTTCTGAGAGGTCGCTGGTGTAATATTGTTCTGAATGTGCATGCACCAAGTGAGGAGAAAAGTGATGATTCAAAAGACAGTTTTTGTGAGGAATTAGAGCATTTTTTTTTTTTTAATCATTTTCCTAAGTACCATATGAAAATTCTATTCAGAGATTTTAATGCAAAAGTGGGGAGAGAGAATATTTTCAAACTGACAGTTGGGAACTAGAGTCTACGTCAGGATAATAGTGATAATGGGGTTAGAATAGTAAACTTTGCCACATCAAAAATTCTGGTTCTTAATAGCATGATGTTCCCACACCAAAACACTCATAAGTACACCTGGACCTCTCCTGATGGGAACACACAACCAGATTGACCACATATTGATAGATGGCAGTTGAGTATACTAGATGTATGAAGTTGCAGGGGAGCTGACTGTGACACTGATCATTATCTGATGGTTGCAAAACTTAGGGAAAGATTGGCAGTCAGTAAACCAGCAGAATGGAAATGTGATGGAGAATGATTTAATCTCAGGAAGCTAAATGAGCTGGTGGTTAGAAAACAGTATCAGATTGAGATTAAAAACAGGTTTGCAGCTTTGGAGAACTTAGGTGAGAGCTTGGGAGAATATTAAAGAGAATATCAAAACCTCTGCTAAAGAGAGTCTAGGTCTGCATGAATTTAAGCAGCGTATACCTTGGTTTGATGAAGAATGTTTAGGTTTTTTAGATCAAAGAAGCAGGCTAAAATGCAGTGGTTACAGGATCCCAGTCAAAGCAATGTAGATAATCTCAACAGATGTTTCAGAAAAAAAAGAAGGAATATGTAAAAGCTAAAATTGAGTAACTTGAAACTAATAGTAAGATAAAAAATATTTGGGACTTGTATAGGGGCATCAATGACCTAAAGAAGGGTTATGAGCCTAGAACTAATACAGTAAAGGATGAGAAGGTTGATTTGGTTAGAGATTCCCATAGTATCTGGGATAGGTGGAGGAACCATTACACACAGCAGAACCACTAGTGCCTTTGAGGTTGAGTTGGCTATTGAAAAGCTAAAAAGTCACAAATCACCAGATATTGCTCAAATCCCAGGGGAATTGAGTAAGGCAGGGGCTGGGACAATTCACTCTGAGATCCATAAACTTATTATTTCTATTTGGAATAAGGAGATATTGCCTGAGGAGTGGAAGGAATCGATCATTGTACTTATCTATAAGAATGGCAATAAAACAGATTTAGTAATTATAGGGACAAGTCACTCGTTTATCCAGCATCCTGCTGTCAAAGTTAATTCCATATGCAGGGGAAATTATTGGGGATCAATGTGAATTTCCACAAAACAGGTCAACTACTGTTCATATATTCTGCATTCATCAAATACATGGGGGGGGAATACAACGAAGCAGTGCATCAGCTCTTTGCAGACTTCAAGATAGCTTACGATTCAGCTAGGAGGGAGGTCTTGTATAATATTCTCATTGAGTTTGGTATCCCCATGAAACTGGTAAGGCTAATAAAAATGTGTCTGAAACATGTAGCAGAGTCTGGTTAGGCAAGAATCTGTCTGAGATGTTTCCTATTAGGAATGGTTTGAAACAAAGAGATGCTCTATTGCCTTTGTTTTTAAACTTTGCTTTAGAGTATGCCATAAGGAATTTCAGGTAAACCAGGATCGCTTGAAATTAAGTGGTACACATCAGCTTCTGTTTTATGGGGAGGAAGCATACATACTGTAAAGGAAAATGCAGAAACTATAAAGGTAAACACAGGAGCTTTGGTAGTGGCTAGTAAGCAGATTGGACTAGAAGTAAATGCTGATAAAACTAAGTAGATGATCATGTCTCGAGATCAGAATGCAGGATATAGTCACAATATGAAAATTGATAATAGATCCTTTGAACTGGTGGAAGAGTTCAAATATTTGGGAACAAACTTAACAAATCAAAATTCTATTCAGGAGGAAATTAAGAGCGGATTGAAGTTGGGAAATGCTTGCTATCATGTGGTGCAGAATCTTTTGTCTTCCAGTTTGCTATCCATAGATTCAAAGGTTAAGATATACAGAACTATAATTTTGCCTATTGTGTATGGGTGTGAAACTTGGCTGCTGACATTGAAGGAGGAACATAGGCTGATATTTTTTGAGAACAAGGTGCTGAGGAAAATATTTGGCCTAAGAGGGACAAGGTAACAGGGGACTGGAGAAAACTACATAATGAGGAGCTTAATGATATGTATTCCTCACCTAATATTTTTCAGGTGATAAAATCAAGAAGAATGAGATGGGTGGGGCATGTAGTGCGTATGGTTGAGAGGAGAGGTGCATACAGGTTTTGGTGGGGAAACCTGAAGGAAAGAGATCAATTGGGAGACCCAGGCATAGGTGGAAGAATAATACTAAGATGTTTCTTCAGGAAGTGGGATGTGGAGGTAGGGACTGAATCGAGCTGGCTCAGGATAGGGGCAGAGAATGCAGTACTGGACCTTTAGGTTCCATAAAATGCGGGGAATTTCTTGACTAGCTTAAAACCTGTTAGCTTCTCAAGAATGATTTTGCTGCATGGAGTAAGTAAGTAAGAAAGTAATGATAGTGATATAGTTTTTAGGTGCATCATCCCCGTTGTGTTATCACTATAACAAGATCAATGTAATACGTGCATATATATCGTCAAAACAGAACTATATTTATTAGTAGTACTACTAATAAATATAGTTGTGTTTTGATGATATATACACTTATTACATTGATCTTGTTATAGTGATATAGATTATGCACAGGCAGGAAACTGGCATTGAAACTGATGGGCAGTGGAAGAATCAAGAATGATGTCATAGCATACAATAGTGATGTATAGTGGGTGTGATGCATCAAGCAAGTCTTGTGTGTATACCCAGGACTTGCTTTGTGCACTAGTTGCATTCCAGTAAGAGTGTACACTAAACAGGCGTAAATGAAAAATATATTTTCATCAGAAAGAAGGGTGTTAGCATAATAGAACACAGCCAGCCAGTGGGCATTAAACTGAAAATGAAAGAGCACAAATTAAGGAGTGGTGTAAATTAGCGAGGGGTGTTGAAAGAAAAAAATGGGCAAAAAGTAATGACTTGGTATACAAACATTGGTTTGAGGGTGAAGAATTCCATTTACTGAACAATTCGGACCTCAGAATATTGTTCAGAAAGTTTTAGGGGTATGTCTGATGTTTTGATCAGAATGCAATTGATTATATTGTTGTTGAGACCAACACATATACAAACTATTGTATTCGAACCTAGGTCACTCATGAATAGCTGGCAGGCGGTGACAAGTGATGAAATATTTGTGCCCCTGGATCTAGTAATGCTGATGGGTATAGTGCAGCAACCTACCTTAAAATGTTATTCCAGCAACGCTGCAATCTTGGAGACCTTGATATTTCCACAGACTATGACACAGGACAGATTTGAACTAATTACATAATTTTTACATTTTGTTAACAACAGTACAGTAGATACCTACACCCAAAATACATCTGCTGCTAGGAATGCTAGACAAAAATGGTGGAAGTGCTTACCTACCTGCACAAATATAGGTGCTGACAAATCCCTTACCTTGTGGAAGGGTTGTCTAATTGTCAAACAGTACATTCCATTAAAAGCCATAAAATTTGGTATAAAAAAATCCAAACTGATTATGGAATTTCATCATTTACGCTGGAGCAGGAAGTGATATTACAAATAGTGTAGATGAGCCAGATAATCATCGGTGCTTGAAGACTTTTGTCAGACAACGCTTTGTGGGTGGACATTTACTACAATTCGTCTCTGTGTAGTCTACGTAGAGACAGTGATGTCAATGTCACAGGCACACTCCAAAAGTTCCTGCAATTCCTCTGCCTTAGCTTAATCCCTTACCCAAAGTTATATTCGCCTCCGTCCTCTTCAGAGTAGTCCTCTTCTGCGTTGATACAGCGATCCAAGTGGGATTTCCATGATCGGAAGCACTGCTGGAAGTCATTTTGTGTCAGCGTCTTTATCACGTCCTGTGATTTGGTCTGGATCTTTCACTGCTGTCAAAATCTCACCCCTTGAGTTTCAATTTCATCTTCAGGAATAGGAAAAAAATCACAGGGGGCAAGGTATGGTGAGTGGGAGGGTGGTGGATGACTGTCATCTTCGTAGAAGCCCAATAACTGCTGCACAAGAAATGACACACAAGCTGGTACGTTGTCATGATGCAGGGCCCAGGAGTTGTGCCACTTGTCTGTACATTGGTGCCAAATGTTTTCCTCAGTTGCCTCAGAGAATTGCTATAGAATTTTCCATTCACTGTCTTTCCTGGTGGAACAAATTCCTTATGCATGATGCCTTCAATGTCAAAAAACAAACCAAAATCGAATTGAAATTGCTCCGAACTTGTTGTGCTTTCTTTGGTCGCAGTGAAGTTGGAGTCTTCCACTGAGATGACTGCTGCTTTGTTTCAGGTCATACCCAGACACCCAATATTCATCACCAGTAATGATGTTGGAGATAAAATTGGGGTTGTTTTCAGCTTGTTCTTTGAGCTCATTGCAGACAACAATGTGGTATATTCCTTTTGATCATTGCTCAGTGGCCTTGGCACAAATTTTGCTGCATATTGAGCTCATCCGAAAAAATCTGCTGGCACATTCCATACGACAGTCTGACAGTGTTGCAAACATCGTGAATCGTTGTCATCTGTCTTGCAGGATAGCCTCTGGCACTTATTACCACATTTTTTGTCGTTCTGGTTGAAGGTCATCCAGAGCACTTTTCATCATTGACTGACATCTGTACATCCTTGAAGTGTTTAAACCATTCGTAGGTTTGAATTTGGCCTAGGGCATTATCACCAAATGCTTTGTTAAGCATTTTGTGTGTTTCTGCTGCCGTCTTGCTGAATTTGAAGCAGAATTTGTTTCAAGTCTGTTGCTCCTTCACATCAATAATTTTAGCAGGTCAGTACAATGGTCAAACAGCACTAGCAAATCACAAAAATGCACAGAAAAAACGCACATGTCCTCACAGCAGAACACCGCATGGCAGAGTGGTTCACAAAGGTTACAGATCTCGATACCTAACAGTGCACAACATTACTGCAAGAATTTTTCATGCAGCATTCCAATTTCGGAGACTTTTGGGTAGCACCTTGTAAATTATGAAGTGGAGAAACAGAAGTGTCTTTCATGTCCCCATTCCATGACAGTACAAAGTAGACACAAATTGTACGGGCCACTGCAGTTTCAAGACCAAAATTTATCAAATCACATTTTTATTAGTTGAGTCAAACAGTAAAAAGGCTGTGTCTGCTTAAGACCATGTTTTTTGCAATTCACATCCTTTATGTTTCGTTCTACAAACAATATTTTTATACTTTCTTTAGCTCAGTCTACCGTCTGTATATTGAGGGTTAAAAAATAAGTTTCTCCAAGCCTTATGAGCCAAGCATCATTTCAAGTGTTACAACAAAACCACATTCTCTTTTATTTTTCTATAACTTTTAGCTCTAATCTGCATTACTTTAAATTATATTTTATTAATCTTCTTAATAGGAAGTCTTATTTGTATAATTCATTATATAATTCATCTGCATCCTTCTGAAATTCAGGAAGTCATTTCTCATTTTTATTGCAGCTGCTTATAACTATAAACATTCAATCCTATTCCCACTTGTATGTAGACTTTAATTTATTCTGCACTCTTAAGTTTTGCACCCTCCTTTTACATACATTCAGCCACATTAAATACTTAAAAAGACCAGTTGTCCAACCCTTCAACTCTTCACCTAACTGCCTTATAAAATTTAAATCCTTCTATTCTCATTATTACTAGAGACTGTCCTTCCCCTTTGTCACTCCCATCTTGTCTGTTCAGCACCAACTACTTCCTCTATAGTACTTACTTACTTACTTACTTACTACATGGTGCATAGTCCTTCTTGAGAAGCTAACTAGCTTGCAGCTAGTCAAGAAATTCCCCGCATTTCACGGAACCCAACAGTTCATTACCACACTCACAAGCGTCCACCACCTGTCTCTATCCTGGGCCAGCCCAATCCAGTCCATATACCCACATCCCACATCCTGGAGATCCGTTCTAATATTATCCCCCCATCTACACCTAGGTCTCCCCAGTGGTCTCCTTCCCTCCGGTTTCCCCACCAAGACCCTATACACCCCCCTCTCCTCGCCCATACGTGCCAAATGCCCAGCCCATCTCATTCTTTTCGATTTTATCACCCACACAATATTGGGTGAGGAGTACAAGTCATTTAGCTCCTCGTTATGCAATCTGCTCCATTCCCCCATTACCTCGTCCCTCCTAGGTCCAAATATGCTCCTCAACACCCTGTTCTCAAACACCCTCAGCTTCCTTTCCTGCCGCAGTGTCAGTGACCAAGTTTTACACCCATACAAAACAACAGGCAAAATTATAGTTCTATATACCTTGATCTTTAAATTTTTGGATAGCAACCTAGAAGACAAAAGATTCTGCACCGAATGATAGCAAGCATTTCCTGACTTCAGTCTGCTCTTAATTTCTTCCGCAATAGAATTTTGATTTGTTAA